>Ga0209986_10000292_pt1 | contig 48095 bp, 50 predicted proteins | sample BlataG_FD_183168 | JGI IMG/M metagenome (GOLD analysis project Ga0209986, IMG submission 183168) | Deep subsurface microbial communities from Black Sea to uncover new lineages of life (NeLLi) - Black_00105 metaG (SPAdes) (version 2) | ecosystem: Environmental > Aquatic > Marine > Oceanic >... | reverse complement strand
TGGCGAGACTTTCGATGGCGCTAACCTCGTCCTTTCTCTTTCTTCTATCACACCTTCAAAGTTGTCTTTTCTCAGCAAGCTAAAAGAAGGGGATGTGATTTACGTGAAGGAGAAGGCGTAGCATATCACACCTCTGAAATTTCTTTGTAGGTGGAGAAAACAAAAATTTTTCTTTTCCGTCAACGCTTTTCTTTTTTTGAAAGAAAAGGGTTGATTAGACGTCTAAAACGACCCTTGCCTTCCAAACCTCGTTCTTCTTTATCTCCATCATGTTATACGTAACTGCTTTTATTATTATGCCGGATTCGTGTTTGGCCGGATCGAATTTCCCTCCCTTGCACTTACCGCTTATACTAAAATTGGATAAGTTCACTTCCATATCGAATTTTTTCATGACCAGCGATTCCGACTCGAACAAAAAAATCATTTCGTCCAGCCAGTCGAACATCAAGCTGTAAAGGTCTTCTGACTTTATCTTTACTTCCCGTTCCTCCTCCTCTTCTTCTATCTCATCTACGTCAGTCATGAAGCTGTAAGTGGCAATAGCGGCATTGGCAAAGAGCTCCTCTAACGTGTCGCCATACGCTTCGAATCCCACATCCGAGGGATGCTCGATATATTTTATCTTTTCCTTCTTTTCCATTTTTTGCCTGATACTTGTTTACCGCAGAGCCCGCAGAGAGCATGGAAAATCATTTATCTCATCTCAGCGCTCTCCGTGATCTCGGCGGTAAACAAATACAACTCTAATATTTAAATAAGCTTTCGCTATTATTTAAGTATGCGAGCAACAAAAGAGGTAAATAATAAATTTATGGGGAATAAAATAAAGAAGAATGTAGTTTTTGTTTTTGGTTTCATCTTTCTTGCATGCTTAATTTGGATTAGCAGACCGTTATGGCACTGGTTCTTCATGTTTGTGTATAAGAATCCCGCTTTTTGGGGGCCTTTACTTCTGGGTGGGATAATATATGCTATTTACAATATTTACCGTAGGAGTGAGAAAAGAGGAAAAGAGGAAAAACTGCCATATAAAAAGAAAAGGAGCTCAACAACCTATACCAAAGATTCAGAAATGGCTGTTGTTGTCCCTGCCATCATTATAATATTAATTATTATTGGCTGGGCGATATTGGGTCCTTTTCAGGCGATGTACTCGCAATGCTATTTAGCACGGCATTTAGACACAGAAGAGATAGCAGAACTGCCAGACATGGACCCTTCGGTGGTCAGAATCATGCCCCAATTCGTGGCTGAGCGATATGCACGCGATGCCCTTCAATATCCCAGATTCAAACTCGGAACGGCGGACATCGCATTTGTAGCTGAAAAGCCTTGTTGGGTCTTTCCACTCATTCCTGACGGTTCAATCAATTTCTTCGTGCTTAAGGACAAAGGAGCGGCTTATGTGGATATGAACACCTCACGGAAGAGCACGCACATCGTCGAAAAAGATATGGAGATAGGACCCGGAATGGGTATACGCGACTGGTATAAATGGAAACTATACAAAGAAAAATATTGGGTAGATTACGAAGACCCTTATTTTGTACCTGTGGACGGGGAGTTATATATAGCAGTGCCAATTGTTTCTTACGAGTATCATTGGCGATTTCCTACGTTATATACAATACCAAAGTGGTCAGGAACGGCTTTGATTGATTCAGAAGGTAAAATCGAGTTTTTAACTCCGGAGGAGGTTTTGGAACATTCGGTGCTGAAGGACCAGAAGTTATATCCTGAGCGTCTGACCAGATACTATGTCAATAGTTTCAGATACGTTCATGGAATCGTTAACAAATTACTCTATCATCATGAACAGTTAGAGATAGCAGAAGTGCCAGGGCAACAAAACGAACAGCCTTTTTTGGTGGTTACAAAAGAAGCCAATGGGGCTGCAGGGATGAAATGGTTCATTGCTTGTGAACCCTATGGTGCTGCGCATGGAATCTATAAAATTTTCTTGATAGATGCAAGGACCGGAGAAATAAGCTTTAACGAACAGCCAAAAGCCGAAGCATTGATAGGACCTGTTAAAGCATGTGATTATATAAGAAAGTCAAATCCAATCGTGGATTGGAATAGGATGATTCCGGTTGAGCCCATTCCCGCGGTATCATACGGGAAACTGTATTGGGAAGTCAGGGTAATCCCAAATGATGGTTCCGGAATCGCTTATACGGCATTTGTTGATTCCGATACATCGGACGTGACTGAATTGCATACAGATAAAGCGATTGCAGAGTTTATAGCAGGGAAATATATGGAGGAAGAAGTGGAAAGAAGAAGGGAAGGGGAAGAAGAAATCACAGTGGAAGAGCTAATTGATGAGATTAAAAGATTATTGGGTGAGTTGGAAAAGAGGGTGGGAGAAAATAAAAGCTGGTAAGTGTTTAGTTCGTTTTATAACCACAGATTACACAGATTTCCATGAGAAAACTTTTCTTATATGGGGCTCTGCCCCACGACCCTGCAAGCCCTGTAAGGGCTTATAGAAAAGCTTTACCAACAACTTTTTTACCTGCGGTAAAAGCCTTGACTAACAACCTTTCTTAAAAAGAAAAAGTGTTGTGTTAATCTCGTAAAATCTCGTGGTTTAGGTTTTTTATTGTACATAAAGGATAACTGCCTTCTATTTAAGACACGGATTAACGCGGATTTATTTACGTTAAACACTGTTAATTTTTATCATCTGTGTTAATCTGCGTTAATCTGTGTCAACAATTTAGTTATTTTGGATTCCAGAAACTTTATCTCCCTGACGATGGTCTCGTTTACTATAGTGGGGATGTTATGCCTTTTACCCAAATCCACAAAAACACCGTTCAAAAAATCTATCTCGGTCTTTTTACCTCTCTCTATGTCATTAAGCATTGAAGAGCGATGTTTCTCAGTTTGAGGTATCTGTTCACGCCTTAGATAATCCAGGTATTCTTCTGCACGTTCCCAGAATAATTCGACTTTTTCCGCTTCGGCGACTTTAAAAGCCTCGTGAATTAAAGCTTCGATAATGGCAAAAGAATGAGGATTTGATAGTTTGCCATACTCAACCCTGAAAATCGCGCTTAGCGGATTTAACGCTGCACTGTATAATGCCTTAGCCCAGACATGCATCCGGATATTATCCACGGCATCTGAAGGTATCCCAGCCTCGTTGAATATCGCAACGATTTTTCTCAATCTCGGAGTGATTTTGTTATTGAGCTCGCCGATTTTTGTCGTAGCTGCAGAAACGGTCACTTCTACTTCGCCTGGGTGTAATGTCACAAATCCTGTTATAACCATCCCACCCATTGTGTGCTCTTCCCCGACATACCGGGATATAATTTCCTCATTGCCTATACCATTCTGCAAGCTAATAACTACGGAATTATCAGCAATAAGCGGTTGTAATTCTTGCATCGCATTTTCAGTATCAAAAGACTTTGTGGCTAACAAGACCACGTCAGTGTCGGGTTCACAATTTGCGTTTAGTTCGGACATTGCCCTCACATTTTTTATTACGTGTGAGCCCCAGATTCCCGATATTCTGAGCCCGTGTTCCCTTATCGGTTTCATGTGCTTTTCTCTGCCGATGAGTGTAACGTCATGTCCCGCAGTGGCTAACATACCGCCGAATGCAGTTCCTAATGCTCCTGCACCTAATATGAGGAATTTCATTGTATTTTTTATAGATAAAATCAAAAGCTGATTAATGCTCTTTTGTTATTTTTGATACGATGGTTGATTTCTAAAAACCGTTAATTTCTGCATTTGCGACTTTTAGGTGTCCAAAATAGGTTGAAATTAATTTGACTTTAAAATCCCTAATGGAATTATCAGATTCATCTTTTCCCGGATGCGAAAAATCTTCATAAAATCTTATAACGGAATTCATAGATGACAATCTTTCAAAAAGATTGATTATCTTATTCCTTTCTTCTTCATCGCGGTAAATTAGCCCTTTATAGTTCTCATGATAGAAATTTAGGTCATATTTTTCACCCAGCAGTTTTGGGAAATAATTAATTAAAGAGTAAGCTAAATCTATCTCTTCATGTTTAGACCTGCTAATTCCATATTCATCATAAAATCTCTTCATCTCGTTTTGTAGCCGAGTTTTTAATTTTTGGATTTCAATTTGTAAAAGTTTTCTAAACATTTCTTTTTCTTTAGACTTTTTACGATAATCCCTCAATTCTGGAATCAATAAAGAAGAAATAACCCCTAATAGCCAGCCTAAAAATATTAGTTCTATTTCATGAGTCATGTAAATTGATATTATTTATATACTTATTAACCCTTTTCTTTTAACGAAAAAGCCGTCAAAAGGATGCTCCGTACTTCCCAGCAAAGCCCTCATTTGTCCTTGTCGAGGCTTTGGGGAAAGGCGGGATGAAATGGCAAAAAGCCGCCGTGCACGGTGTAAAATACTGCAACAAAGAGGTGGAAAATGAACGAAAACGAATATAAGGAAGATATAAAGGATTTGGCAGAGCGTATACATAAAGCCAGACTAAAGCGGAAAAAAGTAATGGTATTAGTTGGATCCGGCATTTCACTCTCTGCTGAACCTGAGGGCGTTCCCTCGTTAACACAGATTTTTAATCATTTCTATGAAGAGACCGAGAGGACGGAAGAAGAAAACTCACAGTGGGAGAGATTAAGATCGGATCAATTAAATGAAAGAACCATACGAGATTTATATCCGGAGATAATACGTACAACTGCATGGAGGAATACACATCGATGGTTATGGGAAGTGGTAAAAAAAGCAGAACCAACCGATGCCCATAAGGTTATTGCACACTTGTGCAAAAATGGCTATATTGATTATGTATTCAGCTTGAATTATGATGATCTCTTTGAGAAGGCAGAAAAAGAAGTAAGTGGAGACAAAATTTTTAATCCCATAACGGTACCAGAAAACCTGACTCGTAGCATGAGAGAGCCCAAAAGACGGGGTATTCCTCTGATAAAAGCCCATGGAGATCTATTTATGTTGATCTGTCCACATGATGGAACGATCATTCCTATAACAAGGACCACCTCACCTGATGACGAAATCTTTGAAGGGCATCAAGAATGTCCAACATGCGGCACACGGATAGCCCCGCATACAATGCTACCTGACGGCACAAAATTAAAATCTAAGAACTTCATTTCTTCGATGAGCGCAAAAAAACAAGAACTTGATCTGCTAATCTGCATAGGCTTTAGTGGGCGATTCGACTCCCACATTGTAGACATGGTGAAGACCTTTACACATTTTGAGATAGTGACATACAATATCGATCCAGAACCAAGAGAGATGCTCTCTATTTTAGGTCATAAGGGTATCATCAAAACGAAAGCAGACAAAGCATTTAATGCACTAAAAATGGAGCTGCAAAGGACAAAAGAGTATATGAAAGGTAATGCCGACATAAATCCAGATTTTGTTGACCTGTTTTTTGACCCCGTTTATAAGAAAATAAAATTAACAGATATCGAGAAGAAGATATGTTACACAGAGTTATTCAGACGGTTGCAAGGGATACATCAGTTAGGATTGAAGTACTGTAAATTTATCGGCGCAAACCATACGAGGTTTGAACATTCTATCGGTGTCATGCAGGTAGCAGATGAGATGTATATGAGTCTGAAGTACATTACTGACAGTGGTAGTGAAAAATTCAAATTTAAGCCCGATATCAGAAGAAACAAAATTGAAAGGCAATTTTTAAGGCTTGCCGCATTGTTACATGACGTTGGACATGTCTCTTTTGGCCATGTGGGGGAGGAAATTCTGAAAGAGGAGTTTAGCGAAAATTTTTCTCATGAAACGTTTTCTGACTATATCTTATCTCAGCTTATGAAAGCCATAAAACCTGATTCTCGCATAGATCCATACGAATGCCATGATTTGCTTCCGATTGAAGGAAATCTCTGCTATACATGGAGAGATTTGTCTGATTTAATGGTGGGAGAATCAGGGATAAAGGTTTTAGATAAAATTATTAAGAGCACTTTCGATGCTGACAAGATTGAATATCTCTTACGTGATTCCAGAATGACCGGAAAGGATTATGGTACCGAATTAGATAAGTCAACACTATTTGATAATTTGATCGTAAATGACGATAACGATTTGCTCATTGGAGAGGATGCTGTATCTGCACTTGAAAGAATAGCAGAAGCCCGATACCATATGTATAAAGAAGTATATTTTGATACCGATGTCAGAGGTTATGAAACACTGCTAAAAAAGGTGTTAAAAGCGTGGGTTGCAGGTAAAAAGGATGACGAGGGGAAAAGAATAATGTCGTTTGATCGTATGGAGAAAATAGAAGAGTATTTGTTCAGAAATGATCTGTGGTTAATCGATCAAATTCTGGAGGATATTATGGCAGACTTTGAAACTGCAAAGAAAAATAGAGAAAGAGGGGGGAGTAGTGGATATGAAATTTTTCGGGATAATGAACAGAGAGAATTTGCAAGACGAGCGCTTGGGATTATAAAAGGTGAAGAACCCCTACCAAAAAGGCTTTTGATAGAGGTAAGACATAAACATAAAGATAAAATGAAAAAGATTATGGAAAAACTTCCATACGAAATAGAAACAAAAAGATACTTCTTAGACAAGGTTGTCATTGATACTTATACATTCGATCCATATAAAAAAGAGGAGGAACCGCGTATTTTAACTCATGAGTACAATCAGGGAAATAACCTACTAAAAGAGAGGGATTTGCAAGAATGTTCTCGATTTATCGATACATTGTCACGTAGCTATGAATATAATATAAGAGTTTATCTCATGGATAAAAGTCTTGAAAATAAAGTATTGGATGAAATAACCGCATTTTTGGAGGAAGAAGGAATAGAAGAGGATAAATGGGAGGTGAAAGAATATGACTGATGTACCCATAATAGATTATGATGCTATTGGAGAGAAACTTCGGGATAGTATTCCTTACTCTGGTAGTCCGTTTCGCTCTGATAGAAAGATTATACATACACCAAAAGTCGAACAGTTTAGGTGTTCGTGGTGTTTTGGATTGGTATCCAACAATTTAATCCCAACGCAAAAGCGGCTTATTGAGACGAATATACTGGTATATAAAGTGGGTGTAGCTGCGTATGGGGAAAGCGAGGATGGTAAAAAATTTGAATCGGTTCCAGATCTAGAGACTCATGATGTTCTTGGCCTGCCTCCAAAAATGTTGGACGATTCAATAAGTTATCATAAATTGAGAAGAAATCTAAGGGATGCATCGAGATTAAACGAAGAAAAACTTATGATTGACAAACTTATTGATGTATTTGATTTTATAAAATATAACGTAAATGGAGACGTATTTATTTTTAAAAGCGGAGATATAGGTTTGACTTTCGAATCCTCTTCTTATTCCGGTAAGGGGGAAGAGATTAAGAGAATTTTAGTAGAGAATATGGAAAGACTCAAAAGAGAAGTATCAAATGTTTGGTTAATTGGAATACATACCGAACTTGACTATTTCTTCTCCACAATGTTCTATGGATATTTTGAAGACATCTTGAAAGACAACGTAAAAGGAGGGAGACAATATATATTGGACAAATACGATTCCATCCTTCTTCATTGCCTTCATCTTGGTGAAAGAACAGCACTTTTTACCAACCCAATTAGCGATTATACCCTTTCTTTTTATTGCAAGCCAGATGAGGATGTAGACCCTATCAGAATTGATATTTATGTTGGCAGGGGATTCGATGATGAAGATATTGGAAGAGCAGATGAAATAGCAGATAGAATAACAAAATTATTCGAGGATAGGGATCTTGCATGGCCCACAGGGGAAGAAGCAGCAGGGAGGATTGTTGGAGCGAATAGGTTATTGCCCAAGCCAATGTTGGAAGCATACGAAAGGTTATGGGATAAGATGTACCCAGGAGGGAAGAGTCTATTAGATATTCAATACGAGGAATGGGGTTATGGCAAAGAAACTGGGAATAGTAGTCGGGACTCCGGAAGTGGATGAATTCAATTTCGGTGCAAAGGTAAATGGTGATATAAGGAAGGGGCAGTTAGTGGAGACTACTGCAAACGGTAAAAGCAGGATTATCTCACAGATTAAAGAAATTAAGGCGATAAACGAGTATTTTGGAGATGGTACGATCCGACAGCATCTCAATCGGAAGGATATGAGCACCTTTTTGGATAAAACAGTGCTTTTAGCAACTGCAACACCACTGGCTATGATAAATGACAATGGGGATATAGATCCACCGGATATTCCAGTTACTCCAGGCTCTGAAATCTTTTCAGTTTTGGATGATAGAACTGCAAAAAGGGTTTTTGGATTTGTAGATCGAGGAATAAATCTTGGTGCGGTGATGTACAACGATGCAATCCAAGTGAATTTGGATCCGAATAGACTTATACCAACCCACATTGCGGTATTGGCGCAAACCGGCGGTGGGAAGACTTACGCGGTTTTAGTGATGTTAGAAGAGTTTTTGGAGAACTCATTGGTCGTATGGGACGAAGTATTAAAAAGGAATTCGCAAATGCATTTTTTAATTATAGACCCTCATGGGGAATATGTCAAGATACGTGACAGCGCAAAAAAACTTCACAAAGAAGATAAAATTTCACTATTCAGAGGACCTTTTACGATACCGATAAATGAAATCCCCGCTGGCCTCCCAAGCTTTATCAAAGAAATTTCACCTGAAATAACAGATCCACAATTACGCCTTTTGGAGGATAGTTGGAATAAAGCCGGTGAGAACAAGCCTGTCACGATAAATGAGCTGAAAAATAGTATCAGACGGAGTTCTGGAGCAAAGCAAACAAGAGATATTTTATTGCAAATATTGGAAAAATTTGTACGCTACAAACTAATCGGAGATGAGGGTAGTATTGACCTTTTAAAGAACATCGCAGAGAATAATTTTTTGATTTTAGACTTTAGTAGTGTTACATCCTACATTCAACAAATCTATTTAAGATATGCTTTAAAGAAGGTATTTGATAGCAGAACTGAAGGAAAGATCCCGCCTATTTGTATCATTATAGAGGAAATCCATAATTTTGCACCCAGCACCAAATCCTCAGAACCCCCGATTACACGTGGCACGATTAGAAATATCTCACGGGAAGGTAGAAAATTTGGAGTGGGGCTATGCATAACAAGCCAAAGACCTTCAATGATTGATACAACTGTAATATCTCAGTGTGGTACGATAATCGCATTAAGAACAACCAATGAAAACGATTTGAAATCAATTTCAGCCATAGCAGAGGGTATGGATGCAGATATGTTACGAAAATTGCCTCCTGGAGTTGCTTTGATTGCTGGAAGAGCAGTAAATTATCCAGTTTATGCTAAGATCAGGCATAGGATAGTTAAAGAAGAGAAAGAAGGCGTATTCTTTGAAGAAAAAAAGGTTTTCCGTATTGATAAGTCAGGGCAATCGAGATTTTTTTTAGAGTGAGTAGTTTCACAGAAGATCCATTTGCATTAATGACCAGTAATCACGGAACGCCCCAACGCCCGTCTAACACAACAACCTTACCAGAAACTTCACATAATCATTCAAATCTCGTATTCTAACGTTTTCATCCGCTCCATGCGCATTGCTCTCCACGGAACTGCCAACGGCATTACGTGCGAGCCCTATATCCCGGAGATTCTGAGGAGTTAGACACTGTGTGACGCTTCCACAAATGAAAATATGCCCTGTTGCCATTCCCTTTGAGTCCGGAAAACTTCTTCCACAAGATATTCCATTTTATTTCTTTCTTCATCGGGGATTTCTAAACCTTGATGCATCTTAAGCGACCACGAAGCAAGTTCAAGATGACGATTATCCGTAGGGTTAAACCGTGGTAAACTTAACTGCTCCATCACCTTTTTACTCAATCCTCGTTTGCTCTTTCCGCTCCGTGCACTTAAAAATTTATGAACAAGCTCGGAGTTTAAGAGAGCACATACAAAATGTGCTTCCTCTTCCCTGTCCAACGGGATAAAATACATCGTTCCATCGGGAATGGGCGACCTCTCACCAAGCAACCTGTCTCTAACGTTGTTTAGCACCACAAATTCCGGTTTGAATCCCAAACCGCACCAACAAACTTTATAGGGCTTCCATGTATATGTCCCAAGTCCAAACAATCCATAAAAGGGTTTCTGAGCGAAAATACGTGACTTCCGAGCCGTAAAACGGTCTTTAAATCGTTCGAGGTATTTGTAAGTTAAGGGAAGCGTTCTCGCTAATCTCTCTTCGTTATTCTCCCCTGCTTTGCGTTGCGGAATAATTGCATAAGTGTATCCCTTAATTTCCCACGCACTGATGTGTCTTGGCTGCAAGAAAGGGTAAACTGCCTCAGCTTCTATTTCATACACTTCCTTATCGTCCTCAGAAATTCGCTGAACAACCAATCTATCCCCATCCCGTTCAATTGGGCGAACAATAAGCACATCGGCAACATCGTGTTTGAGTCCATGACGAATCTCATAAACGCAGTTCCCTTCCATGAATTCTGTTTCTTTTAAATCGGGCGTCAAAACGACCCAGGAGGACATAATATCTCTATCATTCGAGGGTTTTGCCTCGCCCTTCTCTACAACTATCTCGCCATCACTTTTCGACCATGTCTCGTAAGGCACGGGATAAACAGTTTTGTCCCCTCTCTTTAGCACTATTATTGCCGTTTCATTTCCAATTCCAAAAGGATTCACGCTCCGCAAATCCGCTGCTTCCTTAACCCCTAACCGCACATTCTCTCGAACATGACGGATAGAAAACCGGCGGAATGTCTTACCTGAAACATTTGTCAATAAAGGTTGTTTGATAATAAAACTGCATAAACCACCTTCTTTTAAATACCTGTGAATCGTAACCTGCGTAAAAGTCACCAGATAATCGTCGTTACTATGTCCTAATTGTGCCTCTTGCCCGTGAAAGTCGAAAAGAGCGTATCCTGGCAGTAATTCCCGTTCTATCTGTTTTCGATACTCGCCTGGAAGAGAGTTCCAGCTAATCCACGGTGGATTGCCCACAAGATAGTCACACCCATCAGGTAATAAACTGTCTACATCGTCAAACTGACCACTTGCAGGTCGCTTGAAAACCGTATCGTAATGCAAGGCGGGAATTTTGATATCGGGAAGAGGAAGTCCGAATTTAAAAGCGAGCCAACAAACCAGGTTCAGTCGTGCTGTCAGGACGCAAAGCGGATTGACGTCACAGCCAACAACTGTCTGCAAGATGCCATTCATCACTTCTTCCGGCGGTTTATCTTTGTTAGCTTGATATTTCATTTCGGCAGCAGCGAGAAGGAACACACCTGAACCACACCCAGGGTCTAATAAAACGCTTTTCAAATCCCCTTTAAATCCGCTCATCCCTATCGTTCTCTCCGCTAACCAATAAGGAGTGAAGTATTCCCCGAGGTCGTGCCGGATTTGACGTGGTATTATTTCTTCGTATAAGTTTGTCAATAGATTCGCCCATGATGATACTGAGCCTTTGAGTTGATTTGCAAGGGAAGTTGCCAACCGCATAACAGGTTGGAATGCTTTGCTGACCTCTTCTTCGTCATGAGTGGAAAGAAATCCATCGCTCCACAGTTCTGGAAGAAGGTTTTGCACACCCCATTGCTCACGATAAAAATCTGGGCTTGCAATGCATTTAAGAACCTCGTGAATTGAAGAGCAATTCGCAGGTTGGATTTTGTCTAAGCGGTAGAAAATAACACCGCGTGCTAAAACTGTATAGAATGATTGCAAAACGAAAATGAGTTCTTTGGGTGATGCATCACAATCCAATTCCTTAGCGAGGCTTGAAAAATGTGTTTTTATTCTCGCCTGGTTCCAAATTTTACCATAAAGGCTGCCAATACTTGCACACCATTCAGAATACTGTAATGCCTGCGGGTCTTGACGAAGTTGGCTTAGCAACCACTGCACGGTATTCCTGTAATTGGATATGTCTATTCGCAGGTTTCCTTTTCGTTTATTTGTGATTTTCACTGCTTTGCTCATAAAATTATATTCTTACCATCGGTCACCTGAAATAGTTCTGCAATTTTACGCTGACTAACGTCGGCACAGAAATCTCGAATAACCTCAAGATATTGAAGAAAATCGCTTTCTTTTCTACTATCTTGATTTACCATGTCAATCGTTCCTCAGATTACATTATTGCTTACAAAGATAAAATGCTTGCACATTGCACCTAATATTTTGCGATATGCAATCGTAAAAGATGCTCTGATAATTTAATCGCCTAAACCGTTATGCTAAAGTTAAAGGTTTCATTAAAATTCCGCTTTTGACTTTCGCAATTTGCACAGGTGATTTTAAATATAACTGGAACAATATCCCCTAGCTGAAGTGAATTGTTGTATTCTCTCTCATTTGATTTGATATATATGACCACAGATGCAACGCCATGACTTTTGACATTTTTTGGATAGTTCACTATACCGCCTCTACTTTTTAAGTAAGGTGGGGAAACAACATCAAAAGTCATACCATACGTATCCATACCACCAGTGTTCCTGATATACAACCTAACTTTTTGACCTTCTCCCGCAGTAGTTTCACCTAATACCTGTTGAACCGAAAGCGTAGGAATAGATTCCCTAAAATAATTTTCACTTGGATATATCTCCAATTCTGGTTCATTTGGTACGTGTGATGATTTTTCTAAAGATAAAGAGTTCCATGTACAAATAGCTATGCTTAATGTACAAATAACTATGATTACGGTACAAGAAACCATAATCCCTTCTCTCCACTTTGAAACTTTCTCTTTGCCCATAAAAACAATTTAATTTGGACTCAAATATAAAAGTATTTGCTCTTACTTAACAGAGCTTGATGCATATTTTGAGCTGATCTCTTTTTAGTCCTGCGCACCAAACTGATGCCCCCTACTTTATACTAACCACGAAATGTTCGATACCCACCTATGTCAACAACTTTACCAAAAACCGCACATAATCCTTCAAATCCTGTATCTTAACGTTTTCATCCGCACCATGCGCATTGCTTTGCATGGAACTGCCAACGCCAAAAGCACAAACCGGCTGGTTCGTTCTCTGGATGGCATAAGCGACGTCTAAACCACCTTGCACACCCGTTATCTCTTTAGAAACGCCAAAAGCGTTAGATGCCGCATCCTGCACTCTTCTCACCCATTCGCTGCTCTGCTCGGTAAACATAGGCGGGTAGCCGGGTTTACAAAGCAGCTCTAATTCTATGCCGTGCTTTATTTTTATGTCTTCTACCGCATCTTCGAGCTCCTTTATCACTTCTCCTATGTTTTCCTCAGGGATATATCTCCGGTCGCCACGCAAGGTGCAGCTCGGCGGTATAACGTTCTCCTTTACACCTCCGGCTATCATAGTAACGTTAAAAACGGGCTTTATGTGCTTCTGACCTGTCGTTTCCGTCATGTAAGGACTGCAAGCCGCTTTCGATTCTCTACTCTCCACTTTCCTTTTCAACTCCTTTAACTCTTCTATTACCAACATAGCCTTCTCTATCGCATTCACACCCAAAAAAGGAGCAGAGCTGTGGCATGATTTTCCATACACCTTTATCTCCCAGTTCATCACCCCGTTCGTTGCTACACATATACCTTCGTTATCGCCATCCATACAAAGTAAATAATCGCCTTTTAGAAGCCCTGCATCCGCAAAGAAGCACAACCCGGAGTAGAGTCCTACCTCTTCATCCGTGGTTAACGCAATCCGGAGATTATATTTACTTTCCAATCCCTGCTCGTTCATCACGCTTAACGCAGTTAAAAGCGAAGCAACGCTTCCTTTCGAATCCGCAACACCACGCCCATATATCCTGCCATCTTTAATCGCAAGCTCAAAAGGAGACGTGCTCCAGCCTTCTCCCGCTGGAACTACGTCCAAATGCGTGTATATATCTATACTTTCCTTTGCACCAAAATCTTTAGTGGCGAGAAGGTTCACTCTTTCACCGCTAAACTCCGGACTCTTTTGCCTCGCTTCATAAACGTCCGCAGGCATCTCTATCCTTTCGCATTCGAATCCCAAATCCTCAAATACGGGAATAAGCATATCCACTATCTTGCCATAATTCTCACCCGGGGGCACAAACGTGGGTACACTGACCAATCCCTCGAGACAATCTATAAGTTCCTTTTCTTTTCTTTCTACTGCTTTCTCCAATTTTTCTTCCATCTTTTCATCACACCATACCTCTATAAACTTTATGGCTAAAGAAGAAATATAAAAGGATATGCAAGAGAAATTTAGCTGCGTTGTGATTGATTGGGGGTACGCATACGACCTTTGCAGGGACGTGAGTGAAGAGATAAAGGATGCGGGATTCATGCCGGAAGTTATAATTGGAGTGGCGAGAGGAGGCTGGTTTTTAGCTCGTGTTCTTTGCGATTTCTTTCTGCTTAAGGATTTGTTCAGCTTGAAGATAGAGCACTGGGGTATAACGGCTACAATTACAGGCGAAGCGGAGATGAAATACGGGCTTGACGATGCAGCGAAGAAGAAACTAACAGAGAAGAACGTATTAATTGCAGATGATGTAACTGACACCGGGGACAGCATAAAGCTTGTCGTTGAGCATGTGGAATCACTGGGCGCAAAGGATGTAAAAACCGCAACTTTGCATCATAAAACTTCTTCTTCCTTCATTCCCGATTTCTACGGCGAGCTTATAAAAGATTGGCGGTGGGTGATATATCCCTGGAGCGTCCACGAGGACGTGATGGACCTGGTGGAGAAGGTAATTGCTAAAGGTGGTAAGCGGATGGGTTTGGCTGAACTAAGAGCGGCTATGAAGGAAGAGTTTGACTTTTACGTGCCCTATCACCTTCTAAAAGGGGTTCTGGAGAATATGGAGTTTCACGGTAAGATAAAAAAGGAAGAGGAGGGAGGGAAAGGGGTGTGGCTACTGCGCTAATTCATAGTGTCTCAACGCCGAAAGACTCCAGCAGCACCCCTGTATTTATCTTCCCACTTGTAAACGTCTTCCCGCTGTTCAGTTCGTTCACCGTAATCTCTGCGGGTGCGAACATACCGGCATCTACCTTGAAGAAGTCAAAGCCCGCTTCCTTAAATGTCACATAAAACGGCTTTCCATAATCCTTTGAGTTCAGCGAAGGCACTTTCTTCACGTATCCCTTCAATTCCTCCACGTCATCGTAATCCACCGCATAATACGTGCGAGCACAGTATATGATGCAATCGTTGGTCGCGCCCATACATTTCACATCGTCACCCACAACAGGCGAGAGCGGTATAATGCCATGCGCATGTTTTATGCTGTTTATATCGAATCCCAGGGAATCGAATTTGTGAATGCCCGTTTCTACCCCTCTTGCGGATATCTGCACGGACCCGGCAACGGAAGCTGTTGGCACAACCACAATATAAAGGTCTTCCGGATCCACATGGCACTCCCTCGCTATCTCCGCAGTCACTTCTTCATCCGGTATCTCGCTGCTTTCCAAAATTAATACCGCTTCTGTTATATCGTCTTCATACCCTATCTTCTCATACAGCTCCCTCGGTTTAAGGGAAAGTGCTCTCGCAGGTCCTGAACCCATACCAAAGAATTTCTTCACCTTTATCCGCCATCCTGCATATTGCGATGCCATGCAGGCGATTACGGGATGGTCAGTGACAACCTCTACCGCGGGCACGACCAATTTACCGAGGTCAAAGCTGCTGAATTTAATATCCGCGAGGTCAGCCATGCATATCCTCGCCACGTATAACCCCGCTTCAAATCCCCCTTCTTCTTCCACGCCTGCATCTATTATCGTTGTCCCGTTATCCAGCTCCGCTATGCCCACTTGCAACTCCTCCGAATTGTCCATCATCTCCTCAAATACATCCATTCCATACTCATTCACGCTTATCCTCATCTTCCCTCACCTTTGATATTACATTACCATGCATCTATTTATAAGAATATGATTTGTTGCTGATTGGTATTTGTATTTTTAGCTAAGGTAAAAAACAGCATCTTAAAATCCTCAACCAATACTTCCTTCATCCCGGGATTGTAAGTAGCAACTGCGGGATGATAAAGAGGTATTATTTTTTTAATGCTTGCAATCGTGCTTACATCAAATACTTTACCGTGCATTTTACTTATTTTATCCTTCTTTAGACCGAATTTATCGAAGATATAGGACAATGAAAAGTTCCCAAGTGTAGCAATAACCTCCGGTTTAATGATTCCCAATTGCGCATCCAGATATGGTGTGCATGCTTTTATCTCCGCGGTTGCGGGATTCCTATTTCCCGGCGGCCGGCATTTCAAAACGTTGGTTATATACACTTCGTTTCTTTGCAACCCTACGGATTCCAATAACTCGTCGAGTACCTTTCCCGCTTTACCCACAAATGGTCTCCCTTTTAAATCTTCATAGTAACCCGGTGCTTCACCCACGAACATCACTTTCGCAGATAGCGAACCTTCTCCAACAACCGGGTTATTTCTCGTTTTACATAATTCGCAATGCCGACATTCTTTTATTTCCTTTTCTACGCGTTCCATTTCTTCCTCACCATACATTTGACCAAAACGTTCAAAAAACTTTTATTAAATTGACGTCTTAGATTATTTTACTTAATTAAATTAAATTAACATGATTTCAATAGAAAAAGCGTTTGAATTGGTGGAAAAGGAGATAGAAAACGACAATCTAAGGAAGCACATGCTCGCAGTTTCCAAGATAATGGATGCGCTTGCAGATAAACTGGGGATTGGAGAAGAAGATAAAGAGAAGTGGATACTTGTCGGCTTGTTACACGATTTGGATTATGAAAAGAAGAAATTCAGTGACAAGTCCTTTGCAAGGAGCATGAGCAGAGAGAATATAATGATATGTGAAGAACTCGGCTTCGAGCGAAACGAATTTTTCAAGCTCGCTTTGGAGGCTCTTCAAACGATAAGTGATGAGCTGGGGTTATAGACATATTTTTATCTCTTTACGAGTTTATCCTTTCCATTTATAATAGGGGAATCTAACTAAATACACGTGAAGAACACTTCCGAGGAATATTAAAACTTCTCTCTTTTTTCTTCTGTCATAAAACAACTCCAAATTTCGGAGTCAGCCAGCTAAAATACCCTGTATAATTTCCTCTGCCTTCTGTTCCACCGTGTCCATAAGTTTTCGGAATTTCTCCTTTCCAATTTTATTTTTTAGTTCATTAATATTATTTTCGGTTGTTTTAACTTCTGGGCCTCTGATTTCTCTCCGTATCTTACGGGCTAACAGGTAGCAAGCAAGCGCTAAATCATATTTTTCCAAATCCTCGAAAGACACGCCTAAGTTATTAAGCCAGTAGCCTTCACCTCCTCTATCCCCAATTTCCCTAGCAATAGTGAGCGCCTGCTCATAATATTCTATGGCTCGTTCCACCTGCCCCAAAGAATAGTAAGCAGTTCCAATGTTTCCGAGCCGGTTACCTTCACCTCGCCTGTCTCCAATCTCCTTAGAAATAGCGAGTGCTTGCTCAAAGTATTCGATGGCACGCTCCACCTGCCCCAGAGCATGGTAAGCAATTCCAAGGCTTCCGAGCAATGCACCTTCGTTTTGTCTATCGCCAATATCCTGAGCAATCTTAAGTGCTTTTTTAGAATATTCAAGCGATTTTTTATAAGAACCGATTTGATGATAGAGGATCCCAAGTGAACCCATCAGGTATCCGCTTATTTCATCCTCAGCAGAAAGCTCGGCAAGCAGTTTCTCTTTTAGCTCTATACTCCGCTTGAGCTCATCCAGTGATCTATATTCAGTTTCTAAGGCGAATTCAACCAGAGCAGGTCTGCGCTCTTCAGCCGCAGGTACTTCCATAAACTCTACCACACGGTTTCTGAACGCAAAGAAGTCAGGCGCCTCAAGGCTGATACGAGCAAGTTCCTCTTCTCTTACCCAGAATACCGCCTTGACGTGATGCTCGACAAGTTCTTCTCGCTTAAAATTTAAATACTGAAGAGCTTCGGGGAATCCTTTATCCATATTATGAACGGAAAAAACAGTGTTGCCGGAGTCTATTGCAGAAAAAAAGGATGGCAAGTCTTTATTGTTCGCAGCGTTAACGCTCACGACTTCGAGCCCCTGCTCAACCAATGCGCTCTTAAGCGATTTCTCAACGTCACTTCGCAAAAATTCACTCAGATACATGGCAAAGAGAATAGAGGGTTTGTTATATTTGTATGCGCGGGTTAAGTAATTGGCAAGCCTTGAAACTCGCCCTCAAAATTATCTTTTGCTCCGACCATGTCATTTCTTAATTGTATATAAAGTTTATTATTTCTTTGGTAACGCTTTCTTTTTTAAAGAAAGGCTTTTTAATAGTTCTTCAAGCGTAGGGTGTATATCACACCAGTTTTCATCGTTCTCATACTCAAGCACGCTAAGATTATGCAATAAAGCCCCTATCTTCTCTATCCCACGTATATCATTAGTCTTACAGATTTCTTTAAGGGTATCATAGTCTTCAGATTTTAGAATACGCTTAAAGTCACTTCTTATTTCTCGCTCTGCCCTTTCCACATCTTCTTTTATTATACGATTCCTTTCTTGTTCTATTGCGCGGTCTGCTGCGATTTGCATTATTCGCGCACCTTCTCTGAACACACCTCCGCTCATTTTAATGGCTAAATTAAGGGCGTCAAGTTCAATTAGCCCCTCCTTCATTCTTTTAAAAACGAACGTTCTCATCAGTTCATAGCCAAGCTCGTATATGCTGTTTCTATCCTTCTTAGTGTGCAGTTTAATATTCGGTAGGAAAAACCTTGTTTCCCGTATCGCAGTAAATTCCGGGGCGAAGAATATAGAAATTGGCACGGTATAAACAATATGGCATACAGGCTGGGTAATAGCCGTATGGTTATTATAAAAGATTGCCTTTGCTTGCTCTAAACTGGGTTTATCCAGATCGTCAATAATAACAAGCACGTTCTTCTTCTCTTTGCCTTCGATATCTGCAATGATCATATTTATTTTATCAATAAGCTCAGAAAGCTTCGGTTCAATTTGTTTCCTGATAGTTTCCCTTGTAGTATGCTCAGACTTGATTCTTGCCAGTAGCGAAAGGAAAAAAGCATCAATCCCCGCTTTCATAGAGACGCTGGCAGACTTTGTTTTTTCCATCTCATGCTCAATGCTGCTCCCCCAGTCCTCAAGTTCTTTTATTAGCTCTGGTTCCAGTTCCTTGCCCGCTTTAATATATTGGATATATAATTGCGCTCCTATCGAGAACAGAACGTCAACATAATTAAGATTGTTAACGTCGCACACGTCCTTAACCGAGTACTTCACAATAAAAAATTTTTTGTTAATTTCCTCATCAACGGCAAGCCAATTAAGTTCTGTTGACTTGCCGCATCCTCTATGGCCTGAAAAGAAGTACTTAGGCGGCTGTCTGTGCTGACGCAAAAGGGCTCTAATTAGCTTATTTTAAGGCTTACCTTCTCGCTCTACATGAAACGGGCAATTAGCAGGTAAGGTAAAAAACGGGTCAAAATTACTCCATGCAAGGTCGAGGTCTTCGGCAACAATAAAATCTTCTTCTGGCATCTTTATTCTTCCCAAACATTACTTAAGTTTCAGAGTAATAAAAGCTTTTCAATATTTTGAGTATATCCGAAAGGGGGCATGCAAAATAGTAGTTTAAGGAAAATCGCAACAAACGGGTCTCTCTTGAACTTATCTTCAATACTTCCTTTTTCTCCCCCTCGGCATTCTGAATGGCATTATCACTTCAGTTCATCCGTTCAACTATCTCACAAGCCTTGCATATTCTTGATGCGGAAGCCTCACCACACGTCTCACACCTCAAAAGCTTCTTCGTTGGTTGCGCGGTCGGCAAGAACTCCGATAGCCGCTCATAGCCCCGCAACAAAGAATATTTCGTCCCCGGATGTTTCATTTCAAACTCGTTCAGCATTTTTTTCACCGTGAACCGAAAAGAGAGCGAGGCGTAAGGACAATGAGTTGTGATTATCGGTATTCCCGCTGCAAGAGCATACAAAGCAACTTCCTTCTCTGGAACGGCTCTTAACGGCTTAATCCTCGGAACAAACTCTTCTCTCCGCCCTCGCAGCCTTCCCAACCGCTCTATATCGCCCCTTATATAGTTAATTAATATCGTCTGAACCTCGTCGTCCATGTTATGTCCAGTTACAACCTTCGTAGCGCCTAATTCCTTCGCTTTCCTATCCAATATCTTCCTTCTCAAGACGCCACAGAAAGTGCAAGGCGCCTGTTCGAATCCTTTCGATGCGATTTCGTCCAGCGTGAATCCAAACTCCTTCTCGAAGGAAAAGATAAAAAGCTTTACTTCTAACTCATTTGCAACCTTTTCCGCATTCTTTATTGTCAACGAACGAAAGCCGTTTATTCCTTCATCCGCTGCGATTGCAAAGAACTCCAAATCGTTACGATTATGAAAAATCTTTTTTAGCATATATAAAAGGGCTGAGCTGTCTTTTCCTCCGCTTAACGCCACTGCAATCTTATCCCCGCGCTCTACCATCAACTGCTTCCTCATCTCTTTTTTTACCTTCCTCTCCACGTCCTCAACGAAATGGTATTCGCAAAAATGCAGCCCTGAGTATTTCTGATGAATTATAGCGTGATTCTTGCATTTTCTTTTACTGCATCCCGGGGTCATGTTCATTACTTCCAAACATTTAATAAGGAAGTGATAAAAATAAAGGATAAAAGAATGATTTTAAAAGGACAGACAAGGGATAAAAAGTGGCAGGGGTGAAGGAACATAGCACAAAGGAGCTGAGATACATACAGAAATGGGTTCTCTGGAGCATAATAATCGGGGTAGTGGCGGGACTCGGTGCAATTGCTTTTTATTTATTGCTACAAACGACAACGGCATTTTTTCAGGGTTACGTTTCTGGCTACCATCCCGCGTTACCGGCTGGCGAATCAAGTATTTTGTCGTTGCCTTCAAATTCATTCCGTTTATGGGTGCTTGCATTGATTCCGGCAATTGGGGGGCTTATTGTCGGCTTGATTATCTATACTTTTGCTCCGGAAGCGGAGGGGCATGGAACAGATGCAGTGATTGATGCGTTTCACAACAAAAGAGGTGCGATAAGAAAACGAGTGCCGCTAATCAAGGCAATCGCATCAGCCATAACCATTGGCTCAGGAGGTAGTGCAGGGCGAGAGGGTCCAATTGCGCAGATAGGAGGCGGATTCGGCTCTTTCTTGGCTTCTCGTTTGAAGTTAAGCGAAAGAGAGAGGAGGGTAATGATGGTTTGTGGTGCTGCTGCGGGTATCGGAGCCATATTTAAAGCACCGCTTGGCGGAGCATTGTTTGGGATAGAAGTGCTATATAAAAGGGATTTTGAGATGGAAGCCATGGTTCCCGCGATTGTGTCTTCGGTAGTTGCATACGCAGTGTTCTGCTCTTTTCCGCATATAGGGTGGGAGCCCATATTTAAAACGTCACCCTATACATTCAATCATCCCTATGAACTGATTTTTTACGCGATATTGGGTGTCGTTTGCGCGGTCTTAGGTATTTTCTATATAAAGATGTTTTACGGGACGAGGAAGATTTTCAGGAGATTGGATATTCCGAATCATCTAAAACCCGCTGCGGGAGGAGCAATGCTTGGAATACTTGCGTTGCTAATTGGCTACTGGAAACCAGAAGCATTAGATGGCGTTCTGGGTACGGGCTATGGCTTCATTCAGTTAGCCATTAGTGGTGACTTATATGAAAAATTAGCTCCTTCAATGCTAGAAGCTTCTCTTCTTATACTTGTTATTGCCATTGCGAAGATATTTGCTACGTCGTTTACCATAGGTTCAGGGGGAAGTGGAGGAGTTTTTGCACCCTCGTTGGTTATAGGGGCTATGTTAGGAGGGTTGTTTGGCGGAATATCTCATTTTTTCTTCCCGGGGATAATAACGGAAGCAACGACGTCTGCTTTTGTGCTTGTAGGAATGGCAGCTTTTTTCGCTGGTGCGGCGAAGGTGCCTATCGCAGCAATATTAATGATTTCCGAGATGGCGGGGAGTTACAGCCTGTTAGTGCCTTTGATGCTTACATCGGTAGTTGCTTATGCCCTTTCCGGTGGCTGGACGATATATGAGAAACAGGAAAAAACGAGGAAAGAATCCCCGGCACATAGTAGGGAATTCATGGTAGATATACTGGAGGGGATAAAAGTAGAGGATGCTTACACGAAGGATGTGCTGACCATTCAGGAGGATAAAACGGTGAAAGAAGCACTTTATTTTGCAGAGAGAATGGGGCACATAACCTATCCCGTGGTGGATGAAAAGGGGAAGATGGTGGGAATAACAACCGTAATGGATTTAGAAAAGGAAAGAGAGAAAGGGGCGGATTATAGGAAGATAAGGCTAATATGCACGAAGGAAGTGATAGTAGCGTATCCGGACGAGTTTTTGGAGGACGTCCTGCATAAAATGGACACATATAGTGTAGGAAGATTGCCTGTGGTAAAGAGCGGAGAAGAAGGAGAGAAAGAATTGATTGGAATAATAAGCAGAGCTGATATAATAAGGGAGCACTGCCACAGGTGGGATCTTCTCAGAGGTAGTTCTTCTTCATGAACCTGACTTTATAAGTTGGGTCCGAAAAGCAGAAATAGAAAAATTTATAAGGAACGAAATTATGCTTAAAAGAAGGGGTAGATAAAGAACTGATAGTAGTAGATAGGGCAGGACAGGATTTTGGAGAGGTGATAGAATGAACGATACCACAGCGAAATCAATTAAAAGGGCGGAGATTCCTTCTCCTCTACCCGTAGCAAAAGTAGAAGGGAAGGAAATTCCATGGGACCCTTCGCAACTGAGGAAAATCCAGGAGCACCCCTGTTTCAGTAAAAAAGCCTGTCATTTCTTCGGCAGAATGCATCTACCCGTAGCGCCGAAGTGTAATATCCAGTGTAATTACTGCATACTGAAATTCGATTGCGTGAATGAATCTCGACCGGGTGTGACGAGCAAGGTGCTAACGCCACGGGAAGCGTTGGAAAGGGTAAGGGAAGTGTTGAAAAAGGTGCATTACATCAAGGTCGTGGCAGTGGCGGGACCGGGTGAGCCACTGTTCAACGAGGAGACCTTCGAGACCTTCCGGCTCGTAAATGATGAGTTCCCACACCTGTTAAGATGCATGAGTACGAACGGTTTGCTCCTGCCAGACCGAATAGGGGACATAGCGGAATTGGGAATCAACACCATAACCGTGACGCTTAACGCAGTTGACCCTGCTATTGGCAAGGAAATCTATTCGTTTGTCAATTACCGTGGTAAAATATACAAGGGAGAGGAGGGCGCGGAGATACTGCTAAAAAAGCAGTTGGAAGGAATTCGAGAGGCGGTGAAACGGAAGATCCTGGTGAAGGTGAACACGGTTCTTATTCCTACGGTGAATGATGAGCACGTCGTTGAGATAGCGAGGGAAATAGGGGAAATGGGTGTTTACGTGCAGAACATTATTCCGCTCATCCCGCAATACAAGTTCGCACATATCACACCGCCAACGCCGGAAGAGAAGAAGGAGATGCAGGGGAAATGCCGCGAGTATCTGATGCAGATGATACACTGCCGTCAATGCCGTGCCGATGCCATAGGGAAACTCGGAAAAGACATTCAAAACTTATAAAGATGTATCTGTTATTATTCATATTATTCAATTACATTACGGTGAAGATATAAGAGAAGGAGAGGGGGAAAAGAAGAGATGACAATAAAGGAGGAGTTGCCACCTGGGGAAGTGCCGTCTGAGGAGATCCAGGAGATGAATATGCAGGTTTCCGATGCTTTTTCGGAGATGTTCAAGCCGATTATCGGTCCTTTTGGGTCCAAGATATTGATAACACAGGGCGCGACGAAGGTGGATGCTGCGGACCTCATATCCAGCAACGCATACAGCCTGATAAAGGAATTGAAATATATGCACCCCACTGCGGACATATTGATAAACGCGGGGTTAACACAGGGCGAGAAAGTAGGGGATGGCATAGCCACTGTTATGGTTCTGACGGGCGAGCTGGTGAAGAGAGGGTATGCGTTGAAGAGCGAGGGCGTGCATCAAAATACAGTGGTGAAGGGGTATGAGAAGTCGCTGGAGCTTGTGAAAGAGGTTTTAACGGAAATGGCGTCCGTGGTGGCGGTAAGAGGAAAAGGGAGCGATGAGATATTGAGGTGCGTGGCAAAGACAGCATTAAAGAAAGGGGATTATTGTGAAGAGGATAAATTGGCGGACGTGGTAGTAGAAAGCATAAAACGGATAAGCGATAGCGATGAGCCAATAGACGTGGATGATGTAGTAATAGAGACGAAGAGTGGGAGCCGCGTGCATGAGACGGGATTTTATGAAGGCGTTGTCGTGGACCGGGAAGTTCTGGATGCGCTTCCTACGGAGATGGAGAATGCGAGAATAGCATTGCTCGATTTCCCGATAGAACACAAGGAGCCGAAGGTAAAGGGGAGGAAGGAGCTAAAGACTGGGACAGGGGCAAGAGAACGAAGCAAAGCGGGAGAAACGCTTGGCGCTCTTGATATTCACGTAAAAATCTCAAAACCATCTCATCTCCGGGAGTTCAGGGAGACAAGAGCGAGGATTTTTGATGAAGTCGTTGAGCCAGTAATAAAATCGGGTGCAAACGTGATTTGCTGCCGGTGGGGAGTGGATGACGATGCGTTGGGTAAGTTCCGCGATGCGGGAATAATGCTGATAAAAAGGGTGAAGTTAACGGATTTGAGACGATTGGAGAAGTCCACGGGTGGAAAGATAGTGAAAGACGTGAGTGACTTGAGCGAAGAGAAATTTGGCTTTGCGGGGAAGGTGGTGCAGCGAGAGATAAGCGGAGATAAATACGTATTTTTTGAAGACTGTGTGCATAAGAAATCTGCCACGATAATTATAAGGGGCGTATCACTCAGGGTTTTAGAGGGGATGGTAGGCGAGATAAAAAGCGCTTTGCACGCCGTTGCGCAACTGGTTGAAGACGGCAGGGTGGTGCCGGGAGGAGGTGCGGTGGAATCCGAATGCGCACATCGGTTAAGAAAAGTTGCAAAAACGATACGTGGTAAGGAGCAACTGGCAATGGATGCTTTTGCTGACGCTCTGGAGTCGATACCAAAGGCAATAGCGAAGAACAGTGGAATGGACCAAATAGATACGGTTGCGAAGCTCAGGGCAGAGCATTTCGCAGGTAATAAGAACGTGGGCGTATCGGGAAGGGATAAGTGCGTGAAAGACGTGGAGAAAGAAGGAATATTAGACCCGTTGAAGGTGAAGTTACAGGCGCTTATCTCGGCTACCGAGGCGGCAACCGGGATGATGAAGATAGATGATTTGCATATTGCGAAGAGTGCGGTAGATACGGAGGCGGAGGATATCGAGACGATAATAGCGGGCAGAACAAAAGAATTGATAGAAACGGAGCGGAGACCGGAGGAGTTCAAGTCCGTTAAAGGAGGTAGGGTGAGGTATTGAAGTCTTTTCTGTATTTGGTTACCGCGGAGAGCGCAGAGAGCGCGGAGATGACGGAAAAAGGGAAGCTCAAAATTCTTTTTATGAAGGCGCTTTAGAATACTTTTGCTTCTGTAAAGTAATCAAATAAAAATACTAGCCCTCTAAACCCTCTATTATTTTATCTAAAACGGATTTTAAGTCAGCAGGTTCTGATGGATGAACGCCATTTTTGTCGTGTTTGTGATATATTGACCCCAGCCAGTATCCGAAGTCTCCTATCCCAGACATCCAAACCCTTCTTTGCCGCAAACCAATCAAAGTAGTCGTCTCTGTCATCCAACTCACCTGATTCCAGCTTATCCATGAACTCATCAGAACTCATCTCATATTTTTTTTCAAATCGCTCGCATACACTCATATACTTTTTTTTCTTATACGAGGCAATATGGGCATCCCTTGTCAGTGCTGACTTTATGATGCTACTTACCTCCTGCACCGGATACCCCTTCTTAATATCTATTTTCATCGCCATTTTGATTAGACACCTCCTTCAATCTTCATTTCGCGAAAATACTAACACTCATTTTACCACCATTTAATATATCAAAATTAGGCTATAAAAATGTTTTTTATTACGATACCTTCTGGCTGCAGTGTCGGCTTACTATTCAATTTTGAACCGCAATAGTGCTGCAATCCCACCCAGCCCGTTTAACCTCTTACCGGGCTCAAACTCACTGCTGAACACCACTATTTTCCCTCTTCCACTTTCCACGTCTCTAAGCATGCTTTCTATCTGTTCTCTCCCCTTCTCACTTCCCCCTTCTTCCGTCTCTGACGCCATGAGCTTTTCATCGCTTACAAGTAATGTTTCTATCGCACCGTACCGCAAAGCATTTCTCACCTCTTCTTTTCCATACACCGCCTTTCCATCCTTTTCCTTGCTTATCTCTTCCATTAACTTATCCAGCAGCCGGACTTCCTTTGTCAGCCGCTCCTCCTTTGTCAGCCGTTCCACAGCTCCTCGTTTCAAAACTTCTATGAACCCCGCCGTGCCGACACTCGAAACCTGCTCCGTTCTCGCTCTCTTCGCTAACTCCGAGTCCTTTTCCTTTAAGAACGAAAAGAAATCGTTCTTTACGAAACCGGGACCCGCAATGATTATTGCTGCTGCGGACGTGGAAAGAAAAGAGTTCTTTAACTGGTTTAGCGTGGCATAAAAGAAATCCGTTTTAGTTCCGTCTCCTTTGTCCATGCCTTTTCCCGAGCCATATCGTATAGAAAAAAGCTCATCCACGCCATATTGTCTTACTATACCGGCAACCGCCTCTCCTTCCTCTATGGTGACTACGATTACGTCAGGAGAAGAAACAGCTTTTTCCGCTTCTCTCAGCCGTTTTAGCTGATGTTCTTTCCACGTCTTGACGATGGAAAGCGCAACGCCGGGTTCGATGTTAAAGGTATGATAAGAGCCCAGTTCAGTATCCATTCCTTTCTCGATTACGCCTTTTATACGCAATCGGTGCGAGAATTTATGAAATTCTATGCTTTCCGCCCTTATGCCCAATCTAAGCGGTTTTTTTTCCGTCTTATCCGGTCTTACTTTATCGGTTGCCTCTTCTAATCTTCTATACGTAAGAGAATATACAAGGTCGCCCGGTTCTACCACGTGCTTGAGATGCCATAAGTCGTCTAACGATTCCGGGATTAGAGAAATTTCGCCGGTACGCTTTCTTTCTCCGCTCTCCTTCTCCTTTATTTTTAGCTTCTTTCTCGATACCTTCATTAAACTTAGAAAGAACAGCTTTACCAAAAAATAATAATTTAAATAATTTCGATTTTAATAGCATCATTATGGAATATTTTGAAAGAGAATTGCTGGAAGAATTTAAAAATCTGAGTAGGTAATCTTGTGGTTATAAATACAGAAGGATGAGACTAAAACCATTGATAGACGAACCGGCGATGGTCGTAGAGAACGAATTTAAAACTCTGGTGATTGCAGACCTGCATTTAGGCATAGAAGCAGAGTTAAGACAAAAAGGAATAAATATAGGCAGTCAAACGGATAAATTGCTGGAAAGAGCGATAAAGTGCGTAGAAGCTGCTGAGCCTGACGTGATAGTCTTGTTAGGCGACGTGAAGCACGCAGTGCCAAAAATATCGTTTGTGGATAGAAAAGAAGTGCCTTTTTTCTTTGCCGCGCTGGCTGAGTATGCACCAGTGTACGTGGTCAAAGGAAACCATGACGGACAGTTAAACAAACTGCTGCCAAAAGCGACGGAGCTGGAAGGCAAGCCAAAGCACGAGATACATATTAAAGGTGCAAAAGGTTTTTTGTTAGACGGCGTGGGATATACACATGGGCATTCATGGCCTTCAGAAGATTTGTTCTCTGCAAAATATATTCTGGTTGGGCACAATCATCCGAGGATACGACTTGTAAGTGCAAGCGCGCATTATACGAGCATGAAAAGCGTATGGATTCGTGCTAAATGCGATTATGAAGCGGTAAAGAAGCGATACAGGGAGATAAGCAGTTGGGGTGACCCGTGGGTAATAATAATGCCTGCGTTTAACGAAATATGTGGTGGCGTCACTTTTAATACCGCGAATAGAAACCTTCTGGGACCCATAGCTTCAAAGCTTCTTCGCATAGATAATATGGAAGTGTATTTACTGGATGGGACGTATATAGGAAAAGCAGGCGATTTGGACTAAACCTTTTCATAATTGCTCAAAATCTTGTCACATCAAACAATTTGGTGATGATTATTTTTTAAGGATAAGAACAAAAGATTTAATTGGTGATTGGGAATGGGAACAGGAGCAGGAACAGGAGTAGAGATGGGGAAGATAAGAATCATGGATAAGAATGAGCTCGTGGAAAAGGGAAAAGAAATCTACAAGAAGATAAAGGATAAGCTCGAGCCAGCGCATAAGGGTGAGATAGTTGCGATCGAGGTAAAGACAGGAGATTATTTCCTTGGTAAGGATTTAATAGAAGCGGATGAGAAAGCGAGGGAGAAATACCCGGACGAGGTATTCTATTTCAATAAGATCGGCTATCGTGCAGTTTATGTACACAGGTGACAAAAATGGAAGGTTATGTAGATGAATATGGGCAGGCAAGAGTAAATATCGCGGTTTGCGGAAGAAAGATGGAAATTACCGTGAGTCCTATCATAGATACAGGTTTCGATGGTGACATCTGTTTGCCTTTACCGATAGCGATACAGCTTGGTTTGGAACTTTCGGGGTCGGTGGAGATAGAGCTAGCCGGTGGGTCAATAAAACAAGAGATGGTCTTCTCTGGTTTAACGAAATTCGGTGAGGAAGTAAAGAAGGCGAGAATCACGCTAACAGAATCCCTGGATGCACTTATAGGAACGAAGATGTTTTCGCATCTGGAGTTAGATTTTGATGAAAAAAGGGTAAGGATTGATTGATAGTGTTAAATCGCGATGATGACAAAAGATATAGCTTAGAGAAGAGTTTAAAAGGTCAGATTCTTGATTCCTTCACCTTCGTTCCTTCTTTTATCTCACTGCGTGCACCAATGATAGAATCCGTAACTTCTGTTTTTTTTAGCACCGTATTCTCACCGACCACGCATTTATTTAACGTGGTTTCACGCAAATTCGCATGAGCGAATACCACGGAATCGTATATTTTGCTTTTTATTATCCCGGTATGGTCGCCGACAACAGCAGGACCACGTATCAAGGACTCCTTTATCACCGCGTATTCGCCAATGGCAACGTTCCCCTGAATCTCACTATCTTCTATCTCTGACGTGTCGGCGCATTCGAATCCTTTTTTATCCAATATCCACCTGCTTGCTTCCATGTAGCCCTCCGGACTACCGACATCGGTCCAGAATCCATCAACCACGCACCCAAAAACCTCCTTTTTCGCTACGAGTATGGGAAATAAATCTTTGGAGAAATCGAATGCGCTGTCTTCCGGAACGTAGTCCATTGCTTCGGGTTCTATAATATACAACCCGGTATTCGCAAGATTTGAGAAACACTCGCCCGCAGAAGGCTTCTCTTTAAAATTGTTTATCCTGCCATTGGCTTCTATCTCTGCTATTCCATATAAAGACGGGTTCGGCACGGGCAGGAGAGCAATGGTCACGAGTCTTCCATGCGCTTCGTGAAACTTCATCACTTTTCTTAGGTCCATGTCAGTGACGTTGTCGCCCTGTATTATCAGCATGGTATCAGTTATTGCAGCGTTTTTTACCGACCCCGCGGTTCCTAAGGGCGAGGGTTCTTCGGGATACGAAAGCTTTAAATCTTTTCTTTTGCTGAGATATTTTATCGTTTGCTCTCGGAGGTAGTTTGTGGTGATAACGATGTCTTTCAAGCCGTAGCCTGCCAGATAATCCACTATATACCCGATTACGGGTTTATTCACCAGTGGAATCATAACCTTCGGCGTGGTGAACGTAAGCGGTCTGAGTCTTGTTCCATATCCACCTGCAAGGATTACTGCTTTTTTCATAGCAAACTTTATTTAAAAAAGAAAGCTTTACCAAGGAAAAAGGTTTTCTTTTTTGTAAAAAGAAAAAATGTTATGATACGAAAAGAGGAGATAGAGCATATAGGGTGGTTGGCAAGGATAGAGTTGAGAGAAGCGGAGAAGGAATTGTTTGAGAAGCAATTGAGTTCGATATTAGATTATTTTGCCGTTCTGGATGAGTTGGATACCGAAGACGTAGAACCTACATATCACGTAATTGGCATAAAGGACGTGGTAAGGGAAGACGAGCCGAAGGAGGCGTTAAGTCAGTCAGAAGCGCTGCGGAATGCACCAAAGAAAGAGAAGGGGTATATCAAAAGTCCGAGGATGTTATGATTCTATGGAAGAAAAGGTTAAATTAAACTATAAAGGTAGCAACCTCGAAATATCTCTCGATTTTAGAGAAGAAGCAGAAGAGCCGATATTATTTATACATGGATTAGGCTGCTCTAAAGAATCTTTTAAAGACGTATGGAATTTCGCGGAATTTGAGAACTACACGATTTTAACTTTTGATTTGTTAGGGTTCGGCGATTCTTCTAAGCCCAAAGCGTTTTCTTATACTATGGAAGAACATGCAGAGATTTGCAAATTGATTATTGAAAAATTTGGGCTTGAGCAAATTCACCTGGTTGGGCACAGTATGGGTGGAGCAATAGGCTTGCTTCTGATTGAAAAAATCCCGTCGAAGATTGTATCGTTTATCAATTTAGAAGGCAATCTGATAGGTGAAGACTGCACGTATAGCAGAGAAGCCGTCAGGTATTCATTAGAAGAATTTGAAGGAGGGGTTTTTGAGGAATTTAAATCGGGAATAGAAGACGGTAAAGATTTGGCAGCTTCTACGAGTCCGAGCACCAGAAGAGTGTTTTACAACTGGCTTTCTAAAAGTGACGCTTACGCATTTTACAGAAGTTCTGAATCTTTAGTGGAATGGTCGGATAGCAGGGAATTATTGAAGATGTTTGTTGAGCTGGACATAAAGAGATGTTACGTGTTTGGGGAAATGAATAAGAACTTGCCGGTGATAAAAATGCTTGGTGACGTTCCGAAAGTAGAAATCTCTAATAGTGGGCATTTTATGATGAGTGATAATCCAGAAGAGACGTATCAGAAACTTTTGGAGGGGTTATAGGTGAGCGGAGGGATTGCTGAGCGTATCTGAAGTATTGACGATTACATTTTCGATTTTACTCTTTCTATATGTTGATGGATTCCCACAATAATATCTTTCCAAGGATGTTCAGAGATATCTAAATTCGGATCTCTGTTTATGATAGACAAAGATTCTTTATAGTATTTTAGTGATTTCTCATATTCTTTTTCCAACTCATAATAAACACCGATAGTAGCATAATTTTCATAATGTTGATCGTTCTTACCTACCGTGAGAATTTCTAAAGCTTTCATATAGGGTTTTGCTTTCAAAAATCGCTCTGTTCCATCACCATTTAAGGTTTTTCTTGATATATCTATTGGATTAGGGTCATGAAATAAAATATCTTGACTCAATCGCCACCGTGTCCATAATAAACTTCTTCGAAGTCCCTGTTCAAATTTGTGTGCTATACCTGATGGGAATTGTTTAGTATATTCGTTTTTAGGTGTTTTTAAATAGTCTACTTTACCATCTTTTAGTTCCCACAGAAATGTTTGAAAAACCAAATGTTCATTTAGAAATGTAGACAAATCCTCAGGTGATTCAATTTTTAAAAATGAATTCATCTTTTCTTTACTTGTTTTGACTTGACACCAGAAATGTAAAAAGGGAATATTATCCTTTATGGTTTCACAGTATAAATCAATCCCAGAATCATGCCCTTGAGGTACATGACGAATAAGACATCCTCGAGAAGCAAGATTTGAAGCTATATATTGTTCAGCCCAATTACCTTTTAATTGTTCATCTGTAATACATGACTTTCGGATAAACTAAATTTTCTACCATACTAAATGAAACAATATTTATATTTCAAACATAATTCTGTTCCGTTTTCTCGAGTGCAATACTATCGCTATTGCAGGACTCTTCAGAAACGTGGTGAAGAAGGGCTCAGAGATAAGAGAAAAGATAATCGAACCGGAGCTGAATCCAAAAGAGCCAGAGTTAATGGATGAACTTGATAAAGGTCTCCGTATATTGAATGCGATGGATATTCGTGATCTCGATGGCCGCTTTATACAGTTCAACGTGTGAATTGTTTTGTTTCGTTTAGGTTGGTCATAAAAGCTAAATAGCCGAAAGTCATGTAAAAGAGTAAAAAATGTTTGAGCCGGAAAATTTTATACAAAAGCAGGTTCAGGAGGTAAGAGAAATAATAGGAGATGAAAAAGTAGTCATAGCAGCTTCGGGTGGCGTTGATTCTACCGTTTGTGCAGTTCTCACGCATCGTGCAGTAGAAGATCGAGCAGTAACAGTTTTCATTGACGATGGATTGATGCGTGAAGGCGAAGCAGAGCAAGTTATAAACTTTTTCAAGGCGAGATTTAAACTTTTCATCCTCCGCATCAGAAGACAAAAACAAGAATATTTCACCGTTACGGCTTGCTCAGCATCTTCATCAACGCAAAAAAGACCTCCGCCGCTTTTCCCAGCTCTCCATCGTGATTCTCTATTATTTTCACCGATGCACCGGTGAGACAGGCATAAGCCATTGACATCGCACGGTTCATGAACTGGTGCTCTTCTATGCCCTTTTTATCCTCAGCGTCCCTTTCCCTCGTCTTATCCCTCTGCCTTCGCTCGAATATCTCAGCCGGATTCGCTTCTATCAGCACGAACAGGTCTGGCTTTAGTTCCCGCAATACGTATTCCGGCAATCCCGGAAGATACCCCAACGGCGTCTTTATCGTGCAATGCGTGTCTATTAGGAGGTTCATGCTTTTCCTCATCTTTGAAATCTTGTTACAGGCAAGCAACTGTATCTCCCGCTGCTTTTCCCCCGGCAACTTCCGTAGCTCGTCTCTTTTCTCCACAAACCCTTCTTCTCTCGCCGCTTCAAACATTACGTCTCCGTAGTTTAGGGGTGTGAACGCTACACCTTCCTCCTTCAACTCCTGTGCTCCTTTTATCACCGTTGATGACCCCGCGCCGGGCAGTCCCGTTACTACAACCAAAGTCATTTTTCCACTCCTTTAGATGTATCTGGTTTTAGGCATTTAAAGCTACCTGATTCTTTGGGATTCCAGACCAAGCCGTATAAGTAGCATCTCTCTAATCTCATTTGCCTCTACGCTCGTTCGTTTCCTCGGTCTCGCTATATTAATATCCATGCACTCGATAATGCGACCCGGCCTTGCTGACATCACGGCAACTCTATCCCCGAGATATACCGCTTCGTCAACGCTGTGCGTCACGAACAAAACGGTTTTCTTTGTTCTTTTCCAGATTTCCAGCAGCTCTTCCTGAAGCACGTTCCTCGTTTGCGCATCTACGGAGCCAAAAGGTTCATCCATTAATAAAATAGATGGGTCCATCGCAAGAGCTCTTGCAATCGCTACTCTCTGCTTCATACCGCCTGAAAGTTCGTATGGGTAACAATTCTCAAAGCCTTTTAGACCTACAAGCTCTATGTATCTCTCTGCAATTTCTCTTCTGTCTTTTACACCAAGATTCTCCAGTCCGAATTCCACATTCTTCAAAACCGTTCTCCACGGAAATAACGAAAAATCCTGAAATACCATTCCCCTATCCGGAGATGGTCCTTTCACTTCTTTACCATCTAAGACAATCTCTCCACTGCTCGGATGCTCCAGGCCCGCTATCAGTCTTAGCAACGTGGTTTTCCCGCATCCCGAAGGTCCGATAATACATAAAAATTCATTAGGTTTGACATTTAGATTTATATCTTCCAATGCCTTTATCTTCCCCTCTTCCGAATTAAACGTCTTTATTACGTTGCGAAGTTCGAGTTTGTGGTTCATATTATTTCACCATGCCCTTCTTCCATTTAAATAGTTTATCCTCCACAAAATGTCTAAATAAGCGGTCTAAGCATAGCGCTACCAGCCCCAAAATAAGCATGTAAGCTACAACATAATCCATCTGATGTAACCAGTAAAACTCATTAAAAAGTCGGAACCCAAGCCCATTTTTACTCACGCCAAACATCTCCGCTGCGACAACACACATCCACCCGACTCCCATTCCAACGCGAGTGCCAGTAGCAACCGAAGGAAGTGCATAAGGAAAAGCAACGTATTTTATCAGATTTTTATCCCCAATGCAACCTAATACCTTACCTGTTTCCACTAACACCTTTGGCACATCTCTGAATCCCGTATAGCTGGCAATCAGGATAGGAAAGAAAGCACCAAGGAATATAATAAATCCCGCGGCATAGTGCGTAAGATGAAACCAGACCATTGCAATAGGTATCCAGGCGAGAGGGGGTATGGGTCTTAAGATTTCAACGATTGGGTCCACGGCTTTAAATACATTTCTAAACCATCCCATACCAATTGCGAGAGGAAGTGCTACTGAAAAAGCCAATGTCAGTCCTATACCAAAATGGAGGAGACTGACCAGTATATCAAGAATTATATCTTCTCGGAGCATATAAAAAGAAAAAATGACGTCTGAGAATCTCGGTAGTATTGCCGGGTTCTTTATCACATATCTTGCTGCGAGTTCCCAGAGTATAAGAGCTGTGAGAAGAGGGGCTAACCACAACCCCTTCTCTTTTGTCCTTGCCAGTGTCTTCATCTTTTGCCTATTATGCCATTATTTCATCGTAGAAGTTGGTATCAAAGATATCCTCTTCCCGAAGCGGTTCTATCCCCTTTGCCTCGTATCGCTCTTTGTTTAGTTCATAGATAACCATTGCATATTCGAGCGAACTCTCGATTTCCAGATGCGGGTCGTGAATCCAGTGCATATCTGTGATGTTCATGGAATACGTTATCGTTGATACGTCTGCTCCATGCCACTGTGCAAATATTTCCGCTGCTTCGTCAGGATGCTCTATTGCATACTCGGTGGCATTCTTGTGCGTTTTGATTATCTGCTCGACTATATCGGGATGCTCCCTCATCATTTCTCCACTCGCAACCAGACAACAGCATGCGTGGTTTGGCGATATGTTGCCTGACCATTCAACGATTTTTCCATTGCCCGCCTTTTCGATTATTGCAGGGTGCGGACTGGGTAAAAAGACAACATCTACGAGTTCTGCTCCAATAGCAGAAGCGGCATCACTCGGTCCCATTGCTTTTATAACTACATCCTTTTCAGGGTCTATCCCATGGTCTAAGAGCCATTTTGAAAGAACCGTATATTGAATAGAACCTGGAGGATATGTTGCTATTGTCTTCCCTTTTAAAGAAGCGGGACCTTCACGCTCATAGTCGTCGGCGAGCTCCGGGCGGATAATTATTGCAGAACCCTGTGTCTGAACACCTGCAACTATCTTTGCATCCAAGCCCTCATATATGGCAGCAATAGGCGGTGCAGTCCCCACGTAAGCTACGTCGAGGTCGCCAGCAAGCATCGCATGCATCTCCGGAGGTCCTGAAGGGAATAAATGGAGTTTTACTTCTTCTATACCAAATTTGCTCAAGTCCTCTTCCCACCATCCTTTCTCGGCTGCTAATATCGCGGCGACCTGGTGTGTGCTTGGCTGATGACCCATGTTTATTGTGGTCATTTTTGCATCTTCTTCTACGCACCCTACAAGCAGCACAGCTACTGCAATTGCTACGATAGCTATTAAGCTGGCTATGGTTCTTCTTCTCACGTTAATCCCTCCCCATATTTTTATACTACCAAACATTTTTTTATACATAAATATTCTTTTATTGTGAATCGTTATTTAAATCTTTCTATTTTGCATAGTAAATTGTCTAATTGTATAATAAAGAGCACTAAAAGATATAAACGAGAATGGTCTTTATACTATAAGACATGGGTGCGGTAACTGCTCAATATCCGGTGGTTCTTATAGATTTGTTTAGAATTTGGTGCTTAGGAAAATTGATGCTGCTCTGCTTTATTTCCCGAAAAATTTAACATAGTATTTCAATCACTCTAAAAACAGGTGTATCGGCAATGGTAAACATAACCGGAAAAGTGCTTCGAATTCTACCTTTTAAAGAAGTCAAAGTTAGTGATGAAGCTAAAAAAGTTGCTGACCTCATAATAGCAGATGAACTCGATTACAGGAGGGTATCCCTCTGGGATGATAAAGCAGAGCTTGTTATTCGTGGCGAGATAAAAGCTGGCGATACGCTGAGGATAGAGAACGTGCGTGTTCCTGAAGCTCGGAGAGGAGGCGAGAAAAGAGTAAATGCCGGTAAATACACGAGAATAACCGAAATTCCTGCGAATATCGCTGCGTTGAGCCATGCACCCGCACAGAATCTTACCGTATTGGCAGTTGCAAGACCTGAGAAGGGACAGGTCTGCATCGCAGGCATAGACGAAAACGGGGACTGGATAAGACCGCAAGGCGTTTATGAAACCGATGTCTTCAGTTCTGGAGAAGAGAATTTCAAGAATCTTTGCATCTCAAAAATATACGTTGATGCGTGGAGAGGCATGCGTCCACGGAAGGAGGACAGATTTTTTGTTTACGGCGAAGGCGTGGAAAGGGAACTGAATGGAGAAGATAAAAAAGAATTCCTGGAAAGGAACGTTGATGCTTCGGTGGATGCGGTGTTTAAAAGTGGCGGGAGTTTGGGGTTGATAAAGCCACGCATTTTGCACGTATATGAAGAGAAGGTGGGAAAGAAAACGGAGCAAGGAAAAGGCTACGAGCAATACATTCGTTTTAATTTCAAAGATAACTCAGGCAGGATATACCGAAGATGGTCATGCAGATGCAACGCATTCTACAACATCTGGAACGAATTGAAAAAGAAACATCGCTGGACGTATGGGCTGCGAATGCTCAGATATTTGAGGAAAAACGACACTTATCTCGCTATCGGGCTTACTTATACGGATTATAGCGTTGATAGGCTGGAATACGGGGCGTATCCGATGATCGTTGGTGTTCATGTTGTTCCACCACTTTCTTTCTAAAGAAAGAACCTGCGCTAAGAAATTTCTTTCTTTCTTTCGATATGACTTTGCCTAAAGAAGATTAATAGAGTAGCGTGTTTACAACCCTTATGGATATACACTTATCAAAGTGCGGATTTTAACAGTAAGTTTTAAATAGCGAAAATATAAACTGATAATAAAGTGTGTAGTATTATGAAAGAGAATATTAAAATAGAAAAAGGTTTAATGGGTGAATTTGATGATTTTAGACATGAAATAACAGCAAAGTTGGAAACAATTTTTGATAGATTAAGCGGTATTGAAAAGAGGATTGAGAGTTTTTCCGATATTCAAAAAGTAGTTGTGATCGAAGAAATAAGTAAGGACGAGGCAAAAAAGAGAATCTCTGATTGCTTATGTGAAATCAAAGAGAAGATATATCCCAGTGAAATAGCCGAACGGCTTCATATCGATTATGATCTATGCGTAGAGATTATAGAAGAACTTTTGAAAGAGGGAGAAATAGAGATCGTGGAGGAGTGAGCATGGAAAGAACTGGAGACCAACCTTTTGATGAATTGAAATAAACTCTAAAGGTGGTTCTTTTGGGACGAGTTTTTGACAAGATGGGTGATAAAGTTATAGGAGATCGTGTCGTTGCGACATATCAAGATTTTACGCCCAAATCAGGATATAAAGAAGCTGAAGATGAAAGTGGAAGGAAAGAAATGACACTAAAGAAATCTGTTAGGTGTAGAGTAGAAAAAGCAGTTAAGAAGAGATGATAAAAGTCACATATTGTTTATGCCCCCTTTTACTCATTGCGCTTAATAGAATTAATTCCCATGCATTTATCTTTCCTTCTCACCTTTCTCCCCCTTATACACTTCCCGCTGCACGATAAACCGCATTATCTCGTTCGTCCCCGCGGGAATCATTGACAACCTCGCCATTCGGAACGCCCACTCCGCGGGATATTCATCGCTGAGTCCTCTACCGCCCAGTATCTGCACCGTGTTATGCGCCACCTCGTAGAACGCCTCAGAAGCGAGCAGTTTTGACATCGCCGATTCTTTCTCCGCATCGAACCCCGCATCAATCAACCTCGCGGTATGATACACCATCAACTTAGCAGCTTCTAACCTCGTCGCCATATCCGCTATTTTGAAACTTATTCCCTCGAAACGACTTATGGACGTTCCAAACTGCTCCCGCTCCATCGAATAGCCAACCGCAAGTTCGAGCACCGGTCTCGCTTCTCCCACCAGCATCGCCGCATATAACGCTCGCTCAACGGAAAGCTCATCGAACATTATCTTCGCCCCCTCATTCGGTCTGCCAAGTATGTTCTCCTCCGGCACGCTCATCGCATCAACCCGAAGATGAGAATTCACAGTTCCCGGAAACCCACCCAACAACTTATAATCCTCCACCACTTCAAACCCTTCCGCGCCTGGCTCTACGATAAATACGCTCATACCCACCGCAGGGTCAACTTCCGGATTCGTTATCGCCCACACTAAGAGCACGTCAGCCTGGCTCCCGTTTGTTATGTTCCTCTTCTCGCCACTTATCACGTATGCACCGTCTTTCCGCTCTGCCCTTGTCTCGATACGCATCACGTCACTCCCCGCTCTTGGTTCGGTTATCGCAATCGCACCTATCTTAGCACCTCTTTTCATCGCAGGCAGATATCGCTTCTTTTGCTCCTCGCTGCCATATCTGGCAATCGTTGCATACACGTAAGAGGAAGTGGAATGTATCCACGCAAGCGGCACGCAAGCGGCACCAAGTTCCTCTGCTAATATCGCTTCATATACCAATTTTCCCCTGCCACCATATTCTATCGGCAACACCGGAGCTAAGAAGCCTTCTTCGCCCGTTTTTTCGTAGAACTCCCGCGGATAAAAGTCCCTTTCGTATATCTCCTGCTCTATCTTTTTCGCATCCTCTCTCACAAGAAAATCCCTTAACTCTGCTCTGAATTTGTTCTCATCCGCGGATAAAAGAATCTCTTCTTTGTTCTTCATCTTTCTATCGAGTTACTTACACGAGCTTAGCAACAAGCTCCCCTCTTTTTACTCCTATGCTACTCGCTACCGGCTCGCATTTCGCCCTAAAAACGTATAATACCCTGCCTCGCAACCTCAATTCCGGCTCGGCTTCAAACTCCGAAATCGCCTCGTAGTTCCCCATCCCCTTCGCTATCACCAAATATTTCTCATCGCTGAACATCTCCCGGAATTCCACTCCCGCCTCTTCTAATGAGACGCCTATGCATGCGCCACTCGGAACTACCTCTATCCCATCCCCCAAACCGGAATTAGGAATACCCACGCTTGTAATCGCCTCCTTCACGTCTTCTATCGTGGCATCGTTCAGAATAGGGGCGCTCTTCGGCGATACAACCACCTCCTTACCCATTTCCATCAACTCCTTTGTCACAAACGCATCAAAAAACACCTCGCCTGCATTGTCAGTCAAATACAAAATCTCGTCTCGCTCCTTTATCGCGGATACTATCGAATCCATGTCCCAATTAAGTTTTTCATTCAGGGTATGCACGAAATCACCTTTAAAAACATCGTCATCGTATGAATACCCCTTTACACCATATTCCATTGAATTCGCTGCTGCGGCTATTCGTATCAAAGCTTCTATTTCATTCCCGTTCTTCGCAGCAGCATCGTAAAATTTATACGCCTCGGGAAGCAGTTCTTTCGCAACTTCGTTGCTTCTCTTTTTCACCGCTCTATGAGGGTCTTTCGTTCCACTTCGCCTTTTTATTATCCTCTCCCTTTCAGTACCAAAAAAAGCAGGCGACTTCCCACCCTCGCCGAGATGCTCCACGAGAAAAGCAATAAATTCCTTCAGTGCAAGGATTTTTTCTCTATCCTCGTTAAAAGCCATATCGCACTCATATTTCGTCCTTTCCACCAAACAAGCGATACAATCGGATTTCGGTTTCATCTGCGTTGTTTATTGTATATGGGAAAAGTTTAAAAAGCGAACATGAGAATATTAAAGAATAGAATAAATAAAATAGGATAAGGTAGAAATAAATAAGGATATAATAAATATGGTTTGTAGATTAGAAGAGAAGGGAAAAATAGGAGAAGAAGATAGATGGTAGAGAAAGAGCACATGAATCTGGCAATGATAGGTCATGTAGACCACGGTAAGTCAACGCTGTTGGGAAGGTTGCTGACGGAGACAGGGGTAATAGACCCACATGTGATAGAGGAGTACAGGAAAAAGGCAGAAGCGATGGGAAAAGCGACTTTCGAGTATGCCTGGGTAATGGATACTTTGAAGGATGAAAGAGAGAGGGGCATTACCATAGATGTTGCTCACCAGAGGTTTGATACCAATAAGTATTATTATACGATTGTGGATTGCCCCGGTCACAGGGATTTCGTAAAAAACATGATTACCGGGACTTCACAGGCAGATGCAGCGGTGTTGGTGGTGGATGCCAAGGATGGAATAATGGCGCAGACAAAGGAGCACGTATTCTTAGCCAGAACTTTAGGAGTGAGTCAGTTGATTATCGCTATAAACAAGATGGACAGGGTGAATTACGACCAGAAACGATACGAAGAGTTAAAGAAGGCGCTTTTAGACCTTCTAAAGGTCGTGGGATACAAGGAAGCGAACATCACGCTTATTCCCGTTTCTGCAATTGATGGAGAGAATGTATCGAAGCGCAGTGATAAACTGAAATGGTTCGACGGACCTACCCTTTTAGAAGCGATGGACCTCATGAAAGTGCCGGAGAAGCCTATTAAGCTTCCGCTCAGGATACCGGTGCAGGATGTATATACAATAACAGGTGTTGGGACCGTTCCAGTAGGAAGAGTGGAGACGGGAAAGATAAAGAAAGGCGATTCCGTGATTTTCAACCCGCCGGGTATGAAAGGAGAGGTGAAAACAATAGAGATGCACCATGAGGAGATTCCAGAAGCGATTCCTGGCGACAATATCGGTTGGAACGTTCGTGGGATAAGCAGGGATGATATAAGGAGAGGAGATGTTTGCGGTCATGTAGATACCCCGCCAACGGTTGCAGATGAGTTTACTGCTCAGATAGTCGTCCTCCAGCATCCCAGTGCAATTACTGTTGGATACACTCCGGTTTTCCACTGCCACACTGCTCAAGTGGCATCTACGATAATCGAAATATCAAAGAAGTTGGACCCGAAGACCGGAGCAACAATAGAAGAGAACCCCGACTTCATAAAAGCAGGCGATGCCGCTATAATAAAGGTAAAACCGACAAGACCCTTGGTTATCGAGCGTGTAAAGGAGATACCGCATCTCGGCAGGTTCGCAGTCCGGGACATGGGGCAAACCGTTGCCGCTGGCATGGTGATGGACATAAAGGAGAAGTAAGCGAAGGCGAAGCAAATAGACTAACTAAAGACAAGCAAAATGGAAAGGGCGATGAATCAAAAAGCACGGATAAAGCTATCGAGCACGGATCATGAACAATTGGATGGTATATGCCAGCAGGTGAAGAAGATAGCAGAGACTACGGGTGTTAGAATGTCGGGACCTATCCCTCTTCCTACAAAGAAGTTGAGGGTCCCGTGTAGAAAAAGCCCGGATGGTGAAGGTTCTCCTACGTGGGACCATTGGGAAATGCGCATACACAAGCGGTTGATAGACCTGGAAGCGGATGAAAGAGCACTACGGCAACTTATGCGCATTCCCATACCCAAGGACGTTCACATAGAGATTGTGTTGAAAGGATAGAGTAAAGGGCAAAAATAGAAAAATATAAATATTAGAATTTTGAAATTAAAGTAAGTCAAAAGAGGGGTGATAAAATGGGTGTAGTACCGGATGAAATAATAAAAGAAAAGGATGAGGAAATAGTGGCGCTGATAAAGGAAATAGGCGATTTAGTGGGCGAGCTTAAAAGCGCAGCGGAAGAGACGCAGAGGACCGAAATAATAAATAAAATAACGGAAAAGGAGAAGGATTTGCGTGCCGTGAGGCAGAAAAAAGGGCAATTCAAGGCTGTGTTACCGCGACCTACAAAACTCTGGTAGTTTAAAAAAAGAAAAAAGAGAAAAGATTTAAATTTTTTTCTTTTCTATTTTAGTAACTTATCGGGCATCGTAGTAGTTTGGTTGTCCAATCCCAGTTCTTTCTGGCTGAGCCCCATTGCGAGACCGAGAAACTGCGTGGCGAAGAGGATGGGGAAATTGAAGAATACGCCGAAAGCTTGTTCCATCTCCGCTTGCCCCCGGTCGAGCTGCAAATGACAGAACGCACAGGGGTGAACCATGCAATCACATCCCGCTTCTATCGCACTCACCAATTTCTGACGCATCCATTCCAGAGATTGAACACTGTCGGCAGTTCGGTTTCCACCACCAGCACCGCAGCACATCAATTTGTCCTTGTATTCTGGCGTCTTCGCACCTGTTACCTTCATAAGGTCTTCTAAGATATAAGGGGTCTCGGAAGAACCGTGTCCTCTTACCTCTCGCGGTTTGAGGAAATGGCAGCCGTAATGCACCGCTACATTCACATCGTTCATTGGCTTCTTTATCTGCTCCTTTAGCCTGTCCAATCCGATAACGTCGTGAAGAACCACGATTGAATGGTGCACCTCCGTAGTCCCCTTGAATTCTCTACCGAATTTACCCAGTATCTCATTTGTCTTTTCTCTTAACTTCGGGTGCTCTTTCAGTAAATGGTCGGCTTCCTGAAGTGAGCCGTAACAACCATTGCACGTCACGACTATCTCCAGGTCCATCTCCTCCGCGATAGTGAGATTTCGTGCTGCAACAGGAAGCCACGTATGCATGTCAAAAGAGCCGAAGACACCCGGCGCTGGGCAACAGGAAGCACCCATCATCTCCTTCGTCTCTATCCCAAACTCTTTAAGTATCTTCTTCGTCCCCGCTTCTATTCCAGGATACCGGTTCGGCGTGATACAGCCGAGGAAATAAGCGTATGTTTTCGATTCTTCCGTCATTTCTTACCTCCTTTTTTTTCCATTCCCTTTAAATTCATCGCATCCCAATCAAAATCAATCATCGCATCATATCCGGTTGTTCTGAATATCGTTTGCACCTGTTCCAGTTGTTCTTTGTATTTCTGCGTGGTCGGAGGCTGCGACTCGAGACCAACCGCCTCCCTCAGCTTCATCTGGTCTGCACCTATCGGCACTGCGTGACCGGTTTTCAGCACGTAAACGCCAATCATCCTGTGTGGTACAGACATGTGCCCCTCTTTCGCTGCTAAGTTCCTTATCGTCCTTATTATATCGGTTGTTTTCACTCCCTTTGGACATCGCTCATAGCAGGTGTAACATGTCGAGCAGAACCACAGTTCCGGGGCATTAAAAATCTCCTCACGCAAATCCACAAGAGCCATTTGAAATAACTTTCTCGTCCTTAACGCCGTGTTCCTTCCCGATGGACAGCTTCCCGTACACTTACCGCATTGCACACACTCCCTGAGCGTTTCCATGTGCTCCTCGCCAAAAACTTCTCCTCCATGAGCAACTATGTCCTCATATAACGTTCCCATTTGTGTATTCCTCCTTATCTTTTATTTTGCTTATCTCTTTCTTTTTACATGACTTAACATTTACGTTATAAATAATTTGCGGTTTTTTCATTATATATTCGAGAAAGGAATAATACAAAAATAAATTTAAAAGATGGCATATTCACACGTGAGACGAAGATACACCATCGTTGGCATAGACCCCGGCACTACGGTAGGCGTAGCCATGCTCGACCTTAACGGAAAGCCAATAGAAGTATTCAGCTCAAAAAATTATTCGGTATCTGATGCGATAGCACGGATAATAGCGCTTGGGAAACCTTTGATAGTCGCTTCTGACGTTACCCCTACGCCCTCGATGGTAAAAAAGATAAGCAGTATTTTCTCTTCCCCGGTTCACGAATTAGACGAATCGTTGTCAACGGAAGAGAAAGTTGCACTGACGAAAGGCGAGGGCTACGAATATAAAAATGTGCATGAGAGGGACGCATTAGCCGCTTGCGTTAATGCATTCCGGGGATATAAGAAGAAATTCTCGAAGGTGCAGAAGAAGACGCCGGCGGGAGTGGACGTAGAAGAAGTGAAGGCATTGGTGGTTAAAGGCGTGTCCATAAGTGCGGCGATAAACCGATTAATCCGTGCTAAAGAGGATAAAAAGGAGGTTACGAAAGAGGAGGAGAAGCAGGAAGAGAAAAAGTGCGGTGAAGAAAGCGATGATATTCTCAGATTACGCAGAATTATGAAAGCGAAAGACGAGCGGATAGAAATGATGAAGGGGCTCGCGACAGCTCTAAAGGTGCGGGTGGAGGAAAAAGAACTTGAAATAAGCAGTTTGAGGCACAAGCTCGATTTTACGCGGTCCACGAGAAAGAAGGAGATAGAAAAAACAGAAGGGATGAGGAAGAGGGACAAGGAGATAGAAAGGCTGAGAGAGGAAGTTAAAGCGAGGGAGGGGGAGAATGCAGAGCTAAGGGTGGTCATAGAAGCGCTAAAAGGAAAAAGAGAAGTAAAGGTGAAGGGCGGGAAAAGAATAAAAACGATAAAATCTTTCAGCCGGGCTGCAATATTGGATACGGACAGGAAATACGGGTTAAAAAAGGGGGACATTGTATTCTTACAGGACGGCAGTGGAGGAGGAGCAAGCACAGCGGAATTACTGGCGAAGAAAGGCGTTGCTTCGGTAATATATGGTAAAGAGCTGTCGCATTTCGCGGCGGATAAATTCTTTGAATTTGACATTCCCGCTTTTTCTACCGATGAAATACCGCTGCTGCTAAACGAGGGAGGCGTAAATGGAGAAGAAGGCGAATTCGCTTTTGTTGACCAACACTTGCTGAATGAAAAGATAGAGGGGTGGAAGAGAAAAAGGGAAAAGGCGGCAGAGAGAAAAATTTATCAAGTTTAGTAACATTTAAATAAGACACGCGATAATATTAAATTAAAGAGAAAAGGAGGTTAAAAACATGCCTCAAGACCTTTTAACACTTGCAAGCTTTGTAGCCTCTATTATCAGCATTCTCGCTGTGATTATTGGCGGAATTGTTGTGTACTTTAAATTTATTGTCAATGTCGAGCACAGACTGACAAAAATAGAAACACGACTCAATTATATCCCCTCAGATTCGTCATTCAGAGAGTTATATGGTATTATTAGAGGGTTGATAGATAGAATACCAACATCCAGCAATCCATCCGATAGGCGAACGGAGTTATTAGAAAAGTTAAAAAATTATGAGATTACACCAGAAGAAGCAGATGAACTGCGCGAGATAGTAGAACGTGATGTTGAGAGAAGTGGTGATAAAGTTCTTGGGGCAATTGCCTTAATGGGTCTTGGTGCTTTAATCGCGTATGCGTTAGGCAAACTGTTAGAAGCCAATAGGTCAATGAGTTAAAAGGAAATGGCGAAGAAAGGCGTTGTTGGTGGAGGGAGAGGGAGAGAAAAAGGGAAAAGGTGGAAATGAAAATTGTGTTTATTTCATAAAAAACCTTGACTAAAAACATTCTCTTTTTTTCTTTTAGCACAGGTTTTCTTTTTTGTAAAAAGAAAAAGTGTAAAGAAAGCTTTACCAAAGAAAATTATACTTTATCTACAATAAAAATCCCAGCGTCTTATAAGCACCGGCTCATGTTGAATGTGATCGTAATCGAAAAGTTTTTATGCCTTATGATAAATATAGGGATATGTTGAGCTCCATGCTTCGTACTTAACGGAGTATGTGACTTTTATGTTTTATCCATTAAACCAAGAAAACGTCGAAGAAGAAATGGAAAGGACAAAAGAAAAGAGGAAAGGAAACTTAAAGAAAATTATTGCTGGAGCTGTAGGTGGTATGATTCTAATGGATGGTTCGATAGATTCTCTCAGCAGCTTTTTAGGCCAAATTACAAACGAAGTGCCTGTTGCTGACTCGGAAATAGATACGCCTAGCGTAATAGCAAATGACACTAAAAATCAAAAAACATTTGCTAATGGTAATATTGTTTACGAAGCAAATAGCTTAACCATTGCTGAAACTAAACAGCTAACTAGTTATCTCGAAGAGATTTCACGTGGCTGGCATCAACCTTCAGTAGATGCTGCTAATAATATCTTATCAAATGAGAGTTTAGGTTCTGGGGCATGGAAATCGTTTTTTCAGGAATACTTCTCTAACCATCCGTTTACTGATGATTTAAGGGGTTATCTCGGTTATCCTGTATATTGGTGGTTTAGTGAAACCACCCACGCCAATTTGCAAGAAGGATTATATGGTTCCCTCACCGATATTATAGATAGCCAGAGCGATGCATACCTTCAAAGTGACAGGATTTCTTTGACACGTGATTCTCCTATTGTCCAGTCTACCATTAATAGCCACAGGTTTCTTAATGATATGGTCCGTCTACAAGCTCCTGGTGTTGACTACCAACAAGACATATTTGAGTTTTATGAAACTATGATTAAAGAAAACCCCGCAATATATGGGACTACTCCTCTCGATGTAGATGAGTATCCATTTGCAGGTGCTTTTCGAGCTCAAGCGCATATGAACCTTGTTGATGCATTAGATCTTACTGACCCTGTCCGTGGTCAAATAGTAGATATCTTAGGACTAACTGGTATCAAACAAGATATCTTCAAGGACTATGGAGTTCTTGTTATTGATAACCAAGGGCTCGATGAATCACAATTGCAAGTAATCCAATCAATACTTGACTCTACCCCTAAAGAGATGTATAATCTTACAAGTATTACTGTTAATGAATTCTTTGGTAACACTAACGACAAAAATTTATGGTTCCTAAACAAAGCTGGAGTGAATATTTTTGGTAATAGAGTAGGTACTGCAAAAGAGAACAGTTTTCCAAGCGATGTTCTGCCTAAATATACTGATGGATTTAGTATAGTTGTAGCACATGAATTTAATCACCGCGTTAATAGCGATTACATCGAAAAAAACGATACCCTGAGAGAACGACAGAAAACTTTATTGAAACAAGCTGGCACAAATAAAGAGAATTATCTTCGTAGCATGTTTGACGATGGATTTTTCCAAGATGCTCCTCAAGAGTTTTTTGCATCAATCTCTAACCAGTATTTTTCTGACTCAGAGCATACACTACGTCTTGGTCTTGAAAGATTTAATCAGGGCAAAGTTGAGCCATTAAATCAGTTTTTGTCTTTCGCCGATGTATATTCACGTGGCGGATCATCTACCTTGTTTTACACACTTGACACCTCTGGCAATTTAACTTGTAGGGAAGTCTCAATAGTACGGGACAGCAAAGACCGTATTACTGGACTAGATATAGGGGATAAACAATATAAATTCAAATTAGATGAAAATAGCAACGTGACATCAGTAAGTCAATTAGGAAACTAATGGTTCTATTATTTAAGAAATTGACTTTTGATATGTTTTTTTAATGCCTTCTTTAAGTTCTGTTTTTTGCTGCCATTGAAGTTCTTTTTTAGCTAAAGAGACGCCAAGATACGTATTTTTAATCTCTTCTAACCCATATTCCGCACATGTTGATATAAAGTATACCTAAATTTTGATTTTGATACATAAACTTTAAATAGGGTACATTTCCTATCGACATTCTGAGTTATAATGTTCCAGATAATATCATCGTATGCAGATGGACCAACGAACTCGGTAGAGTATAGCAGTAAAAACATGGATCACCTTGGCATAGTAGCCATGGTGTGCAGGGAGATAGATTTAGCAGGCGAGATTGACAGGATCGTGGGCGTGGATCCACGCAAGAAAGTGACTTGCGGTGAGGTCGTCGTTGCAATGGTGTTGAACAACGACACCACCACGATGCGCCTTCAAGGAGAATACAAGCATGAAGAAGGCGACCTGGACGCTGCCCCAATAGAGATAACTCATGGCTTCTCCAAGGACCACAGACCAGATTTGAAGCAATTCGTCATTTCTCTGGTCATGTCTGACGATCTACCTGTTTTTATACGGGCTTTAAGCGGAAATGCCTCAGACAAGAACCATTTCAGAGAGATAGTGAAAGAATATGGCGCTTCCTTGCGGGGGATGTGGGGTGAGGACAAAATATGGGTATGGGACAGCGCGGTATATTCGGGGAAAAATATAGGAGAAATTT
>Ga0209986_10000291_pt1 | contig 48209 bp, 41 predicted proteins | sample BlataG_FD_183168 | JGI IMG/M metagenome (GOLD analysis project Ga0209986, IMG submission 183168) | Deep subsurface microbial communities from Black Sea to uncover new lineages of life (NeLLi) - Black_00105 metaG (SPAdes) (version 2) | ecosystem: Environmental > Aquatic > Marine > Oceanic >... | reverse complement strand
CTCGGTCAGTCTTGATGATGGCTGAATACTCCTTGATGTTCTCAGAAGATTCACTCTTGAGTCGTTGCAGATGTTGTCTGTTAGTGGGCCGCAAGCCTTTGACTTCTACCTTCTTGCGTGATTTCTTTCTGATTTTCTTCTCCAGTTTATGAAGAATCAGCGTTCTTACGCGAGGCTCTTTAATCTCCACAACAAATGGACGTCCAGATCCAAGCATCAGAGCGTCCACATCTTCACGTCCTGCGGCATGAAATTTAAAATGGGTGCCTCTGGCAGCTTCTTGGATTGGTAAGCTGACGTACTCCGAAATGGAGTCCGGGTACCTTCTCCCGGTATTGTGGCAAGCATCACATCCTTTGCCATTGCACTCTTTACAATCCCATCGGCTTTGGGGGACTCCCACCGCCATCTTTCGATACCTACCGTAGATAAACAACGGGTTGATTTGCAGCCTAACTAAATCGTTCTGCATATCATAGACTACGACTAGTTCCGGCTTATCAAAGTCAACTGTTTTGTCAAAGGCCGCGCGAACCTGTTTCCCCAACTCCCTATTGAAGCCAGACCTCAGGGTTTCTCCGTAGATGAGATTATGTTGTCCTTTCAATTCATCTTCTCTTTCCGCGAGGATTGGGTGTGGTATGGACCCTGCGAGGAAGGTGTAGAATTCGATGTCTTTTGTATCCCGCATTGCCCGTTGAACGATTTCTGGTATTTTATCGAATGCACAATCACCATCCACTGCACAGAGGTGACAAACCTGGTTCTTCTCATAATCCAGTGCTTCCTTCTCAGCAAGAGTCTGCGCTGGAGAGAACATGCCGTTGCCAGCGAGAGCCGCGAGTAGTTTCCAGCCTTCGTCCTTCGCACCAGACTTGATTATCTCATCAGCCTTCATTGAGAGTGTGAGTTTGATTGAATGTCCTCTCTGGTCGTTCGATGTGCCGGTGCTCAACCAGGCGAACTGCCGACCCAAGCATCTGTCGCATAGAGGATATTCCTCGAGCAAGGATGCTGCGGTGTCTAGTATCCCTGGATTCTCTCTACCCACCATGTAGCAGGGCCTCATCGTCACCCGGCATGCTCTTTACACATAAAGATGGCTATTCACTAAACAAGTGGATCTATGTATTTCAACGCTTTCAGACCCAAGACAAATGTTCTGGGATTCCGCATAAGCCGAGCGATTACCTTGCGTTGCATGTCCATATCGCCCTCCTCCTTCATGATCTCTACAAGTCCCATAGAATTTGCGTCCTCTATTATGGAGTTTAATCCCTTGTCTGAAAGAACTGACAATGCTCTTTGAGCTACGTACATCATCCGCAAATCCTTCAAGGTTTGGACCCGCCAACCCGATTCATAGCGACTCAGCGATTTATGCGAGAAATCCCCCTCATCAAGCGCTTTGGTGACAATCCTTCCTGCGATTCGGGCTGCAATTCCTCCCATAATAACACCGCCGCCCGTTGTTGCCTTGACCATGCCTGCAGCATCACCTACTACAACGACGCCTTGAGCAAAGCATCTTCTTATCGGCAACCCCACGAGCACAATTCCTCCGAATCCTCTCTCAAGAGTGGCACCCTTTAGTCGCTCTCGTAGGACTGGATGGTGATTGATCGCGGCTCTTAGTCGAGGTTTCGCGCTATCCTTGGCTGCAAGACCAACTCTTGCCCTCCCCTCACCCATAGGTATCAACCAAGCGAAGAACCCAGGCGCAGTCTGGCGTCCATAATACATCTCCACAATGTCATCATCAATATCTACACCGTTCACTTCATACTGGTACGCAGGAAGCTTGTTCCGCCTTGACACTACTGGTAGGTTCAATGCTTTGGAGATCTGGCACCGCGAGCCCTCTGCATTGATAATGACTTGCGCATTGCGTTCTGACGGCATTCCTCCTTCTCTAATGCTCAATAACTTGGTAAGGCTTTCACTCGTTCGTATTCCAAGAACCTTCGCTTGAGTATTGATGTCCGCCCCGTTGTCCCTGGCTCTATCTGCCAACCATGAATCAAACCGCGACCGATTGATTACTAGCGCCTCACGACGACCGCGTTCAATCAATAGCGATTGTCCCGCTGGAGAGAATATCCTGGCGCCTGAAACTCGATTCTGAATAACATCGGAAGGCGGGTTAAGCCCTAACAAGTTCAACCCGGATACGCTCAGCAAGCCAGCGCAGTGATCAGGTTTCCCTATCTCAGGATGCTCTTCAAACACCTGAACCTGATGACCACTTTGAGCGATTTCAGCTGCAGCCAGCAGTCCCGCCGGTCCTGCTCCGATGACAATCGCTTCGGGGTCCAGAATAGCCACTCTCGAATTAGTCCTAATGACAATCCTTTATTATCTCTCGCTTAGGTTGGGGCCAAAGAGCTGATTGGACGGTCAAAATGTTGGCTAAACGCGAGTTCAGATACAAGCAAGTTATCGCAGTCAGAACCGACCTGGGCATGAGTCGCGGTAAGATATCTGTTCAGGTGGCTCACGGTGCAGTGACTGCTGCTGAGCGAACAAGGGTCAGAGCACCTGAGCTCTGGAAACGCTGGCTCAATGAAGGTCAGAAGAAGGTGGCCGTAAAAGTTGGCTCAGAAGAAGAGCTGCTAAAACTTGAGGTCGTAGCAGCATCTAAGAATCTTCTTACCGCTCTCATCAGAGATGCAGGAATGACTGAACTTCCTCCCGGCACTGTCACAGTCTTAGGTATAGGCCCCGCGAAGTTTGAAGATGTCGACCTTGTAACTGGTGAACTCAAGCTACTCTGAGGAGGATTTCACTTGATTGAGCCCCATCCACTCGAGGTCCTAGTGGGAATGGAGCTCTACAGCACTGAGGCGAAGGGTCTCGGAGGCCGGCTGAAGACGCGCTTTGAGGATTTCTGCGTAGAGGAGATACTGCCAGACAGGAGCAATCTGGAGTTACGGGAGTGGCCTGATGAGTCAGACCCAGCAGCCGCGGTCGAACTCACGATTGACGGGGACAAACGAAAATACGTTCGATTCACCGTCCAGAAACTCGGCTTGTCCACGATGGATGTTTCCACAATACTCGCTACAGAATTGAGCCTCCCAAGGCATCTAGTTTCCTATGCTGGCCTGAAGGATAAGCGTGCTCTTACTGTGCAATCCATGTCAGTACCCACTGGAGCATCTCAATCCCTTGCGAAACTCAAACTCTCCAAAATAGTAGTTAGGGACATGGAGTACGTGCGGCAACCCGTTCAGATAGGTGATCTCTGGGGAAACCGGTTTACTATTCTGTTGAGGGAACTCGAATCCAGCTGCACGGACTCCATGGGCATCGCGCAAGAGTTGGCTGGAAAATTCATTCTCAACTACTTTGGCATTCAACGGTTTGGGGTAACCCGACCGGATACACACATGGTGGGAAAGGCTGCTATAGAGGGCGATTTCGAGGGTGCTCTACGCATTATGCTGACGGCCACGAATAAGTACGAATCGGAAGAGCTCACAGGAGCACGTCAGGACATTGCTCAGAACATGACTGTGAACCAGAAAATACTGGATCGCTTCCCAAGGGGATTGCGACATGAGCGTATCGTGATTAGACATCTCATGGAACATCCCGGAAACTATCGCAGAGCATTTACCAAGATACCTCCACGAATTCAGACCTTGTTTGTGCACTCCTATCAGTCATATCTGTTCAATCGATTGATTAGCCAACGCTTGAGATCTGGGTTTTCCATACAATCACCCATGCCAGGCGACTTCTTGATACAGCTGAATCAAACGCATTCAGGTCGTGATTCATGGCTTTTCGTGACAGAAAGGAACTTCGAGCAACGCAGAGTTCTTGTGAGTTCCGATGCATATGGTGTGGCTGTCCCATTGCCCGGGTATTCCACGAAGACGCCTCCGTCCCCGCAGTCAGAGATGCTTGAGAAAATGCTGAAGGATGAAGGCATAACCCTCACGGATTTCAGAAGCTCAGAAAACAAGGCACTGGATTCTCCTGGGAGTCTGCATTTGCTCTCAATCAAGGTCCCTGAACTGAATCCGCGATGTGATGATGACGGGCTATGGCTGCAGTTCAGCCTTAGGAAGGGATCCTACGCAACTGTAGTCATGCGAGAGCTAATGAAGAATCATCCCATAAACAGAGTCTGAGTCAGTTCATATATCGCTGCCTTGCGCTGAGTTTTCGCATCCTCTCTTCGAACTCATCTTCTGTTGTGTCATTATCTTTTTCAAGGCGCTTGTCGTACTCAAACAGTACATTCTCTCCCATGATTGCTGAAACAATTTCCTTGAGTTGCGCAGTCGTGTATGGAACCCGTTCTCTATCGTCCGCCCTCAAAATCACTATACTCTCCCTAAATCCTCCGGGCAGGTGCAAACTATTGACTCCCACTTCAACTGCAGGGTCTATGAATGTTCTGACAATCTTCCGGAGCTTGATGGGGCCCTCGATGATTATTACTTCACCGAATGTTTCAGTGATATCGTTGATGAGATCTTCTGCTGATAACAAAGAGGCCTTGGTCCTCTTCTTCACAACCAAGATTATCCAGTTTGCCACCTTGATGGCTCGTTGAAGATTGAGATCCTGCAAAGCTGAGTAATCTTTCTCCTTTTCCAGCAGCCATTTACAGAACTCAATATCGAATGAAGTAATCTTACCCTTATCGAATCGCACCTGACAATTGGTACACAGTGTATCCGACTCCAAATCAAAACGGCAAACTGGTATTTTCATTTTCTATTCCTCGCCAATCCAGAACGCTCCAGCTGTAGCCAGGCTTCGGGCGAGGACGATATTAGTTGTTCCCAAACTATTTGGAGAGCGTAATATCCATCGTGGAAACGTTCAAGTCGCTTCCCTTGTCAGTCTGCACGGTGGTTGTATCTATCAGTATGTCCTTGACCTTGACATCGGTTACGAATCTATGACGGGTTATCTCAGCCACGTCAACAGCTCTACTAATGAGCCGTCCCCGGGCCTTGATCACAACTTCTTGGGCACCCTTGTTGAAGAGGGTCACACATGCCAGCACGTAAGACATCACATTCTTTGACCCGACGAGGACGACTGCATCTCTAGGCCCATAGTCTGTCTGTTCTGCTTTGTCAGGCTTTCCCTCCGTCACCCGAAGTCACCACGCTTGCTATCGCTGATTCAAGATAACCACTCTGTAGAGTCCTTCTAATATTGATTCCGATGCTACGAAACCCTGTTGGATTTATCCGCGAGCAGACATGTCACGCCTATTGGAGCAGCAGATAGAAATTCCGGACCTTCGCCTTCGAAAGCCTTTTCTTGCGACCGAACGCGGTCATCTCACGGAGTATAGACAGATGGCAAAGCTGACATTCCTCGGTTCCTGTAGAGAGATAGGTCGTGCTGGGTTCTTCATTGAAGAAGGCAAAGAGAGCGTGATTGTGGACTATGGTATTAAGTTCCTCAACCCGCCTGCGTTTCCGCCCCCGGTACCGTTGGATACTCTCCAAGGGGTCGCACTCACTCACGCACATCTCGATCATTCTGGGGGAATACCCATGGTTCTCTCAGATCCTGATGTATCTCTTTTCTGCACGCCTGCAACCCGCGATCTGAGCGTACTCCTGCTCCGCGACATGGATAAGATTTCCAGGGGACGTCTTCCCTTCAGTCGCAATGAGATTCCGCGTGTGAAGCGTCAATGTCAACCTACTGCCTACGAAGAAACGGTCCCACTTGGTCACAGCTTCGAGTTGACGCTGTTCAATGCCGGACATATCCCCGGGAGTGCGATGGTCTCTGTGCGATGCGATGGCAAGAGAATCCTGTTCACTGGCGACTTCAACGCGATAGAGTCTAGATTGAATATGGGTGCAAGGAAAAACCTCCCGAAGCACGATGTGGTTGTCACCGAAAGCACGTACGCTCGCAGAATGAACCCGAATCGGGAAGAGATAGAGATAGATCTAGTAGACACCGTCATTGAAACCTTGGAGCGCGGAGGGACAGTCCTTATTCCTGCGTTTGCTGTTGGAAGAAGTCAAGAGATTATGTGCATTCTTGAAGCCAGCAATATACCCCGGAAATACCCAATCTATGTGGATGGAATGGCCAGAAAGGTCAATGATATCTTGGTGAAACACCCAGAATACATCGCTTCGCCTCAAGATTTCTCACGGGCTGTGTCGAGGGCACACGCAATACATGACAACCGAGATCGTCAGCGCGCAGTTAAGAAGGGCGGAATCATAATCTCTCCAGCAGGGATGTTGAAGGGTGGAGCTTCCCACCTGTACTTCAAGATGCTATACGATAATCCAAAGAATGCGATTATACTCGTCAGTTTTCAGATTCCTGGAACGCCTGGTGCAGAGCTGCTGGCAACAAATAAGGTCACAGTTGGCAACCGTGATTTCGAGGTGGACGCCGAAGTAAAGATTCACCATCTATCATCTCATTCTGACTCTAGAGGTCTGTTGGACTTGTTGAAGAAGATACCCGGAGACCCAGAGTTCCACGTGGTTCACGGTGAGTCTGAGTCTTGTGACGCTTTGGCGGAGAAATTGAAAAAATCAGGTCGTCGGGCGCATGTGCCCGAGGTTAGCGAGAGTTTCGAGATCTAACTTTCTTCGGTAGTGGAGCGCGCCTCTACAATTTGGCATTTCACCTGCTGAAGAACCTCTTCAGCTTTCTGGGGGTCAACGACAAGCGTGTAAAGATACCTACCAGTTCGAAGCTTCAATTTGACCTGGTTTGTACCTCGCTTCACGCGACACTCTGTTGCGTCCTCAGTCATCTCGAGGAACTTTTCCACGTCATAGATTTGCTTTGGCATTGTTGCAACCCTTGTTATCGTATTTTGTGAGTGGTGGGCCGGGGGTGACTCGAACACCCGATTTCCGCCGTGTGAAGGCGGCATCATAGCCAACTAGATCACCGGCCCATACTGCCGGCTCATCACTCGGGAGGAACTACCTTTTAGACCGCCTCTTCGGTCTGAGGTCCTTTGTATTGCACTTTCTACACTTCTTCGCCTTCAGCGGGTTGGTAGCTCCGCAATAACGGCATACCGATTTGTAGAGCAGATAATGTTGTGCAAGTCTGCGTTTTTCGATATCTGCTACTGGCATTTCTATAACCTCATTCCTTAACAGCGGACTATCTGGTTCCCCGCAAGTCTGCTCAGGCATCCCCGCTAGGTGACGTTAAAAAACTTATGCTCTCTACGCTACCCATTGCTTGTACTGAGTCTGCTCATAAGACATCCTGGAGCAATCTGGCGACATCGCTTGGCTTCTCTGCCACTGGTATACCTGCGTCGTTTAGCGCCTTAATCTTAGCCTGTGCAGTTCCGGTGCTGCCACTTATGATGGCTCCTGCATGTCCCATCCTCTTGCCTGGAGGTGCAGTTCTCCCTGCGATGAAGCCTACGACCGGTCGGTCATAGTTTTCTTTGATATATGCTGCCGCACGTTCTTCTGCATCACCGCCTATCTCCCCCACAAGAACCAATGCCTTGGTGTCATTGTCATTCTCGAACAGTTTGACTGCCTTTATGGGAGTCAGTCCGACGCATGGGTCACCACCAAGACCAATTGCAGTGGTCATTCCGATTCCTGCGTATGTCATCCCAGCAGCAATCTCATAGGTTAGTGTGCCACTTCGTGACATGAGTCCTACAGGACCATCAGCAAAGACGTGACCGGGCATGATGCCAAGCTTCTGCTTTGCTCCTGGAGTGATTATTCCCGGTGTGTTGGGGCCAATCACGGTGATTCCCTGTCTTTCCGCGGTATGGATTACTCTAATCTCATCGCGAACGGGAACATGTTCAGTTATCACAACAACAGGATTCAGCTGTGCGGCGATTGCCTCAAGTGCGGCGTCTCCTGCGAACGGTGCTGGAACAAAGATTACCGTAGCAGTGGCATCATGTTCCTCCTTTGCTTCCATTACTGTATCAAAGACCGGGATTCCATTGACCTCTTGACCGCTTTTCCCTGGTGTCACCCCTGCGACGATCTTGGTTCCATACTCAAGCATGGCTCGCGAGTGAAATGTTCCCTGTCCACCTGTGATTCCCTGAATGATGACTCTGGTGTCTTTGTCTGCTAAGATGGCCATTCTATTTTACCTCCCTTGCAAGAGTAACCACCTTGGAGGCTGCTTCCTCCATGGTTTTCAGGAACGGAATCCCTGCTTTGTTCAGAATCTCTTGCCCCTCTTCTTCATTCGTTCCCACCATGCGTACAACCATTGGCACGGTTATGTCGCCATCATCACGTGCAGCCAGGATGCCTTTCGCCACTTCGTCGCATCGCGTTATTCCTCCCATTATGTTGATGAGTATGGCTTTAACCTTGGGATACATCAGAGCTACTTCGATGCCTTTCTCCACTCTCTCTGCATCTGCCCCACCACCTAGGTCAAGAAAGGTGCTAGCGTTGCCTCCGTACAGCGACACAGCATCGAGGGTTGCCATTGTGAGTCCTGCTCCATTGCAGATGCATGCAATGTTGCCGTCGAGCTCAACATAAGCCATGTCATTCTCTGTTGCCAACTTCTCTCTTTCATTCTGCTCTACGGGGTCTCTCTTCAGACTCTCCATCATTTGCTTATGCCTAAAGAGTGCATTATCATCCACATTCAGACGCGCATCAGCTGCTAGGAATCTGCCATCCTTTGTGAGAATGAGGGGATTAATCTCTGTCAGCTCTACGTCATGTGCTTCAACGATGTTCCACAGTTTGAGGAAGAAGCTTGCCAACTCGTTGATCTGCTTCCCCCGGAACCCCATCTTTGTGGCCATTTCGCGGGCATTGTAGGGCAGGAATCCAATGCTCGGATCTACATGCATCTTCACAATCTTCTCAGGGCTTTCTTCTGCAAGCTCTTCGATTGACATCCCACCGGCTCCGCTTCCTATCACAACGTATTTTCGCATATTTCTGTCAATGGTTATGCCCGCATAGATCTCCTGTTGAATGTCCAGTTTTTCCTCAACCAAGACTGCTTCCACGGGTAAATTATTGATTTTCAATCCAAGGATATGTTTTGCGACTTCCCTGACTTGCTCAGGTGTGTCCGCGAACTTCACACCGCCTGCCTTCCCTCTCTTCCCCGAGAGAACTTGGGCCTTGACGACAACGGGTTTCCCCACCTTGGCTGCGAGATTCATCGCCTCTTCAGGCGTCTTGGCTACACCTCCGGGAGGTGTAGGCATATTGAAGGCACGGAAAATATCCTTGGCTTCGTGCTCAAGTAATTTCATGATAATGCTCCCATGCATTGGGGTTCATTGTACAACCCCGGGCATAGGCTCGGACCGACGCTCAGACCTAGAAAAAGGTAACTGAAAATACAGGAATGCTTTGATTGGTACCGTTTATTGTAAACTAGACAAACCTGGGCATCAGGCAGTCCGCCCAGAAACGGCACTGGGACCGGGGTGAACATGGATTATATTCCGTGCTGCGTTCACATCAGCATGAAAGTGCTCATTGCATTCTGAACAGTAGAAGTACTCCCCTCCTTTTCTCTCAGTGGTAGAGGTCTCATCTTGAACACGTATTCCTCTCTCCCCGCACATATGACAGGTCTGAGAGGTGTACCGTGGATTTACTGTCCACACACTGTATCTGCTATGACCGAGAGCCTCTCGCGTATAGCGAACAGTGTCAATGATCTTTCCCCATAGGTTTGAACTCAGGTTATACGACAGGTCCTTGGACCCAGCGTGAGCTTGAAAGCTTCGCAGGTCCTCGAAGAACAAAGTCTTCACACGATGTTTTTCACAGAACCACACAGTCTTTGAAGCAATCACCCGGGCAACCTCGCGGTCAAGACGACGAACTTTTCTCCACAGGGCATTGATGTGTCGCTCTTTCTTGAGAATATGCCCTGGATATGACAGTCCTTTCCGCTTTCGTTCCCAGTTGTGCTTCTTTCTATCAGTGACTGACTGTAGTCTGTAAGCGTGTTTTCGCAATCGCTCTCTCTTTGCCACAAGAGGGCCCATTTTGAGCAGGAGCTCGGTGTACACCTGTTCTCTCTGGACCGAGAGGACAACAGGCACACGAATTCCTCGGTCCACTCCTGCTTTGTTATTGTATTCCCTTGCTCTAAGAACCCTTGAACTAACCACTCCAGTAGGTGACAAGAAAGGAATCTGTAGGACAGCCCTTCCTCCTCTCAAGAGAAGTCGTGGAGGTGCACTCCTCCTTGCCTGTTTCAGCTCTTTGATTCTAGTCTCAAGAACAACCATCTCATCTCCATCACTCACTCTCCTCCCTCGAAGTCTTGTGAGCTTGTGAGTGAGACATTGCAGCTCAATAGTGTTCCTCAGTTGCTGGTGCATGTCCTCAAACTTAGCTGCTCTGAAACGGAATTGTTCAGCCCTTGGATGATCCTCGAGCTCTTCAGATCTCTGTGCTTTCTCGGAGTCTTCATTGGCAGCTAATGGGAGCCAGTCAAGGAACCGAAAGGTGAGGGTCTTTGATCTGTAAGGCGAACCATCGGGATGAGTGCCATCTACACCGGGGGGAAGCTTGAGATGTAGGAGCACCTCGTTTTCCCTATCAGGATCCAGTGTGAACCAGTACCCTTGACCGGTGGAGTTCTCAGTTGATGCTGAGAAGTCAAGACAGTATTTTCTGAGCTGAGGGACCGTGAAGGGATACCCCTTACTCTTCCACCTACGAAGCTCCTTCTCCACCAAGGCCTTGACTCTCTGAAAATCGGGGGAATCATCCTTTAAGAGGGCGGAAACTCTCTTTCGCTGCCTTCCTCGCCAACCAATCTTCAATCCTGCGGTATCTAGAATGAACCGGTCGAGAGCAAGACGAAGCTGTCGGAGCACACCAAGCGAATAATGATATCCCGACCCATTCTTCTTCACTGTTTCGCAGGAATCACGGACTCGTCTGATGAGGGCACTCGGAATCCTCTTTCTTCTCAAGAGATTCAATGTACCATCGAATGAGTTGGCAAGGATGTTGATTGCTGAAGTAAAGAGTGCACGTCGGGTGTAGTCAGCAAGTAAGGTCCTTCCGGCATGCTCAAGGGCATTCCTGTGAAGTCGCTCATAGACCAATTCTTTGAAGTCCTTATTGTGCTGGTAACAGAGATCCTTCTCCTTTCGAAGAAGAGTATATGCACGGCCTCGATACTCGGACAATGCCTTTCCCAATGACTGTGCTTGGTTGTTAGTCTTGTACATCCTTGATAGGATTAGGTTGACAGCCTTCACATAGTTTTCAAAGTGGTTAGTGAGCAGGTTCAGGTCAATATCCTTAACCTTTCTACCTGACTGCTTTGAAAGTAATGACACCTGTTGGGCGGAGTCAACATTTCGTTTGAAGGATGGGTCTGGAGCTCTTCCCTTTCCTTTTCTAGATACTTCTCTGTCCTCAGAATTAAGAACAAACGACTCGACAAGATAGGATTTCGATGATTGATTTATAAGGTTGCCATCAATTGTTTTTTGCTTCTGCTTACGCTTCTGCGCCCAGTGACGGCGCTGGCTTTCTTGCGTCATTGTTCGTTCCTGAGTCATTGTTCTTCGTACTCCATATCAACACAGATATTTATAAGGTTATCAGGCCGACAGTCTTATTGGGGGTTATTTTTCAAAATAAAGCCGTTATAACTCTTTATTTTGCAATATCGGAAATTCCGTTAGACCTCCATTTCCTTATAAGGAAATGCAATGATATTGCGCCGATGAGGAAGAATGGGTCGTCGACCAAGGACATTCCAACCAAATGCAGTCCTTCAGTCTGCAATCTATGCAGGACTTGCTGCCTTGGCAAGACTCTCACGGGGGCGTGTTCGTAGTAAGACCAAGAGAAATTACAGAAGTATTGATACGAACTGGAGGAAAGCATGGACTGATTGGGAAGAATCTAGAAGAATAGATCCATATGATTTCTCATCAATTCAAAATGCAGAACCAAATCTTCGTGGTGCATTCTTCAAGATATTGTGGCAGACCACGAAGCGCCATGGAAATACAGAGACCAAACGAGTATATAGCTGGCAAGAGGGAACTGTAGGACCTCTCAATGCCCTGCTCAATTATGCAGGTGCCCGTTTAAGAGACATTGCCCTGACTCACTATCCGTTCCCACAACCACAGTATTACCAAGTTCGCATTTATCCTGATAGAACCACGAAGGTGTTTCCAAAGAATCTGATTGATAAATTACCAAAAGATAACGCTGATAAGATCTACTTGAAGGCAGGATACCGAGGAAACCATCATGGTCCACGAATACTTCTTGCCCATCCCACTCTTCCAGAACTCGACTTTGTGGACATGATCCGAGCACACCTCATCGAGCTATGCAAACAATGTTTCATCTATAATGTCCCACGGATTGAATCCCATCGATACATCCGCCTTCTTATTCATAGACTCCGACCCTACCTTGATTGGGTGTACACTCAGGGAAAGACAGGAAAAGGGTGCTTCAACCCCGGAAGCGATAAAGAACTCCGAGCAGTCGTACAGGAGATACAAGCGCTCTATGGAAAATGCGTGGGTAGAAAAAAGTCAGTAACGAGAGGTGTCGAGGGTGATTATCCACCAGATACCATCAAGAAAGTGAGAGAGCGGATTGCTAGACATCTTGGACAGTCAAAGAATAAAGATGAACAAGAGCTGTGTCAGAACATCCTTGACCACATTGATCGGGGCACACTCAAGGACAAAGATGCTGAAAAGCTTCAGGAGCAGATTCTGAGTCTAAGTCAACGAGAGGGAAATGACTGGCACAGGATACTACTCTCTGACCTCCATCATCCAGCATCTCTCAAGCAGGTGGTCTTTGCAGGGGACGGGATGCTAGAAGAACCATCATCAGTGTTGATTGTGGGCGAGCTTCCAGTTGGCAAGAGAACTGGTCAGATTGACATCACCATCTTTCTCAGACGCGAGATACCCGGAAGAACTGTCTGGACCCCTATGATGATTCTGGAGATAAAGAGCAAAACCGCCTTCAACTACAATCTCTATGGCGTTCGAACACGGAATAGGAAGAAGAAGGATTATGGACCAAGGTTTCATGCTTCAAAGAGGAGACTCTCGAAAGATGAATGGAACGCGATATCCAAGGCAAACCCATCAAAGAGCGCTACTACCCAGCTTGATGTCTATGAGAGACTCCTTATTCAGGAATATAAGAGGCTACTACCTTCAGACCCTAGACTGCCAAAGACCATGTGGAAGGGTGTTATCGTCCTAGACACTGACCAGAGTCCACTGGAAGTCTTCATCGCATTCCAAGACCTCCTAGCGAATCTGACAATGGGTCTAGTCAATGACATGATTGACTCCACGAACCTTACTTCCTATGTTCCGGACTCAGATAGTCCAAAGAAATCTCCACGATTGACTCTCCTTCTTGGCCCCTCAGAAGGACCCTCTGAACTGATTCCTGAGATGACACCTCTTGGCGCCATTACTGAAGAAGACCCCTTCCGTAATCGGGTTTCAGATGATAGGATAGTAACTCTCTATACATCAATCCCCTCTTCAACCTCCTCAGGAAACGCTGCTGCATGGTTATCCAGGAACTGGCATCTGCTTCATCATCTTCGTGAGTGCGAAGAAACCTCCGCTAGGACGACTGAGATTTTCTGGCTGGACCTGATAGGTGTGTTCAAGAACCTTAACTCTCAAGATGACAAGAAACGACTCATCAAGAGAAGATTCGGTCTGGATAGACTTCTTACAGAGAGAGAGATCACTAAGAAAGTTCACAAACAGCTTGATTTTCTACTGGATAGAATAGCATTCTTAGACCTGAGTCCTGAGATAGACAGGTTACTCTTGAACAACAATTCTGGATTTTCAAACATCATTGACAAAGTTCAGTCCAACATCTATTCAGACAGTGACTCTGAGAGGATTATAATCTTGGATGGGTGGACCGAGTTCAGAAACCTTGTACCCCAAGAATGGCGACAGTTTGTGCGAAGTCTTGAGCTAATGCTTCTCGACATTCTCCCAGAGAAGGATACAAACATCATCTGGATTGATAGTGGAGTCCCCCATACTAGGATGAACCCACGATATCAGCGCAAATGTGTCAAACCACTCCCATACGATTCTCATAGAGCAACCCATCTTGACGAAATAATATATAATGCTCCCTTGACTCCAAGAGTCTTTGGATGGCAGACTCCCAGAAGAGAGGATGCTCGAATCATCATCCAAGACACACCAACCTCAGTCAAACCTTGGTCAAGGACCATTGACGTTCCACTCCTTAGGAATTTTGCAAAGAAGGTCCGGGGCGTATCGAAACGGGATGGAACTTTGCCAAAGGATGATGTAGTCCACCCAACTCACCTGAAACCTATGCATGGTCATGGAGTGACCCTCTCCGATATTGCTGCTGACATTTCACCATTAACTGATGGCACCATAGAACAACTAGAACAGGACTCTATGACCCTTATTCCCAGTGTTCTTAGACAGAGAGTGAAGGATTCTGAGGAAGAAGAGAATGAGGGAGAGGAGAAGGAAACTCAAAGGCATGTGGAGGTTGTGCCTGTCACTTCCCCAATGAAAATGATACCCCTCACTGAACGCATGGTTCTATGTCCAGAACAACCACCACCATATCATCCAAGAGCAAAAGAGCAGTATCATGATGCTACGAAAATCACCCGGGGATGGTGCTATGATAGCTTCCCTCCAGAGTCAGAGGAGGGTGATGTTCATAGCCCCGTGAATAGACCGCCCCTTGTGACTGCAACACCCATTTCAGAGATAGATACAGCAGAATCGAGAGGATTGGAACTGAGGCGGCTCCTCAATGCAACGCAGTTCTTGATGAGGGCAGTGCCGGACTATGAGAACCTATGCCGTTGCTGCGAGAGTATCACAAAACTCTGTGCTCGATCTCTGAAGAGCAGAACGAGTGTAAATGACAGGCTCAATATCCTGAGAGATGTGAGGCGAATCATCCAGAGAGAGTCTGGAATGAAACAGGTCTGGGATAAACTAGTTCTAATGAGGAGAGAATTCATCGTTCTCCTGAATGTTGATAATAGGAGAGCGCTTGAAGAGATCATAGAGCAGACTCCAGATGTACTGGAGCTATATGGTAACAATCTGTTCCTTACGATCTGTGCGGTATTAGAGGAACTTGTATCCGATGAACAGCGGCTCACAATAGCAATGCAACTGTGGTCTGCTGTAGCGCAATGGGTACCTTACCAGTTGGGATTCAAGACTCAGAAGACCATGGTACGCTCAAAGTACGACCTGCAGGCCATTCACTCCAACCTCAGAGTAAGAACCAGACTTCTCCTTGACAGTACACCTTCGGTTCAGAGACCAGTTGTTCGGGAGTATGGACAGCTCCGGTGGTCTGAAGAAGAAGAGGTATTTGAAAGATGGATCATCTTTCAGGACGCAGATGGGATGGTGGGGGGACTCATCAAAGGTCTATCAGAACCAGTGCTGCGTCCAAAGTGGTATGACTGTGTTAAGGACACAAAAGTCCAGAGAAGTGCAGCAAGACAAGCATTGAGCAGCATCAATCATACACCCTTGATAATTCATCAACATGAGGACAAGACCATTCTCTGGTCACTGACTGAGTTCGATGAGGAGGAAAGAGAATGGGTGCCTTTCCTTATTGAATATCCAGTGCATCCGCATAGAAAGGGAAGGTTATTTCCCTGGCTCAAGCTCAGTGAAGTTCCAATAGGGCTTCTCTCTGAGTTACAAGCCCCTACTCATGTAGACCTTCCTCCCCATGTTGAGAAGAATGTCTATCGGTTCCTTCAATCAGTGACTAAAAGAGCTGATGAACCCATCAATGTGACCGTTCATGTTTCCATAGCTCCAGAAAAGGAGGTCTATGTGGTCGAGTTCTATGAGGAAGACAAACTCTGTGAAACTCTTCAATTTACAGACACACAGAGTCTAGTGAGGACGCTGCGACACCCTATCAGAGTGGGTTCGGGACTAGAAATTTCAGAGGGGAAGTCGTTGATGTGGGATCATCGGGCAGATATTGACTTCTTTGATGCTAGAGTAGATAGGGGAAAGAAGAAGGAAACAATCTCTCTCAGTCTGCTCAAGCCCCTGGTCCATCGCAACAGGTTCTTCCCAGACGAATTCTATGTTCCACAGACTTGTAGTGAATTATTGTCCACAGAGAAGGGAGATAGACTGACTCTCAGGATTCGGTCCAACGGCTCTTCGTTCAGAAGCTTGAGAGTGGAGCTTGATGACATTCCTATTGACTCTTCTCTAAGAGCGCTCGAGACCTTGGAGTTGAATATCTTTGAACTCTCTCTGATAAGCGAATGTGAGCAGTTGATAGACAGCAAGACAAGAATATGTCATGATGTTGACATCGATGCAAAAGATCTGTTCGGGTTCCGGTTCTCGCATATTGATGAATACCCCAGATTGAAAGCAGCGGTTTCCGAACTGGATGTGAGGGGCTTTGATTGGTCCAAGGACACATGGCGACTCAACCTAACATTTTCTCACCAAGTCAAGACTGAGTTCATTTGGAGCGCCATCTCATCGACTACCAAGGAACCCTGGCTGAGAAGCTCCTTCGTCTTTCAACTGGACCCTACATCTACTCTCGAAGAAACCCGCACTGCATTCAAAGAACTGGTGAGTCAGACGATTCCTTTGGAGAACTTGGATGGCCTTGAAGAGACTCTAGAGGAGTTGGGGAGTACATTGCAAAGTCGAGGTTGGAGTGATGAACCCTATAGGAGGACTGTACAATTGGAAGTGACGAAAGAAGGCATCTGTGTAGTCATCAAGCAATTGAATCAGGATAATACATTACTGGAGGTGGACAGGTTATCCATTGCACGAGATGCGATTGAGGGATTTGGGAGTGATATGCATGATGAGGATCATCCTCTCATGCAGTATAATGTGGAAAACATAGATGAGCTGGAAGATGCAATATCGATATACCTTGAGAGTGAGCATATTGATGCGAGTGGAGATAATAACGTTGAGTCTGAAGAAACCGAGTTATTACAAGTGATTCAGGAATGGAGAGAAGAAGACACTCCACACGCAGGAAGATTCCTTGGAGAAAGCCTTGTGACCCTTGCTCTTCTGCGTTTGTCCCAAGAACGAACAGGAGAAGTTATGATGCTGATACAGGAGGCTCTGGATTTACTCAGAGGGTGTAATCAGCAGAATCGTCTTGTACGCTTGGCCCTGGCAAAAGGGCTTGCTGTGAAAGCAGAGTCACTCTTGAAAACAGAGGGTGAGAGGAAACTGGTGGGGGACCTATTACAGGAAGCAAAGGATATTGTGACCACACTGATAGAACCTTGCCGACCTGACATAAGTGTGCAAGCAGTCAACAAGCGGGTCGAAAGATTACTTCAGGAGAACGATGGACGAACAACTTGATGCTGGCGGTGTCTACGTAATTCTCCAGCTTGAAGCCCATACACACGACCTGAGAAGGATGCGATTAGAGCCATCATGTCAGCTATGAGCTCTTCCTGAGGAGTCCGGGATTGAACCTCGTGGAGGAGGATGACCTCAACGCCAAAATCTGCAAGGACCTGCTGGATGAGATCCACACCAAAACGCGCTAGTCTGTTTCTGTAAGTGATGAAGAGTGAATGAATGAGGTCTTGCTTAGCCAGTCGGAGGAGAGCCTTGAGTCCTCGTCTTTGCATATTGAGACCAGAGCCAATGTCTGTGAGAACAAGGGGGCTGGTCTTGAACCTATTTCTACATTCTGAAGTAAGGGCCTCGAGTTGCCTGTCAAGGTCGCCGTCAGTTTTCTGGCGATGTTCAGAAACCCTAGCATAGATGGCACATCTCTTCTTCTGAGGTCTGGTGATGCGCTCTCTGTGCATGATACCCAGAAGCTGATTGACCTCGCTGAGAGAGATGCGTCGCTGGCCGCCCGCAGTTCGAGTGCAGTGTAGCTTACCACTAGCATCCCAACGATGGATAGTCTTGACACATATGCCAAGTCGCAAAGCCGCCTGTGATGCTGAAAACATGGCTTTTCTACAAGGACAAGTCTAAAGAATGTCCTGCTTTGTCAGGGTTTCATGTAGCTGTAACATTCCCGACCCGTGCAGATTTGCGTTGTAGTGTTCGAGTTCGTCCAAGTTTCGGACAATGCTAGCTGATGGTGTCTAGGATGGCCGTCAAATTCTTGTCCAATTCACGAATCTCTCTCTTCAGTTCTTTGTCGGCTTTTCTTCCCATGATGCCTATCAGGATGCTGTTAATGTAGTGCAACTCCTCCAGACAATTCTCAACAATTCCTGGTCCGTGGTGCTCACACTTCACAAACTTCTTCATATCATATGTCTGTACCGCATCGAGAACTCCCGCAATCGCCTTCCTAGGCATTCCCGTTCTAGCCACTACAACATCAATCAGGATATTCGCCAGCTTATTCTCTGCTTGTCCCAGTGCTTTGGTCACTCTCTTCGCATCCCTCACGGAAACACCCAGAACAGTGACACTTTGCCCGAGTTCAGTACATCTGAAACCCTTACCATCCCGCTGCATCAATCCTTCTCTCTCCAATTCGCCAAGAATCTCTAATCCTCTCAGCGATTGTCGGATTACCGAAGCGGCGTATGGTTTGGTTTCATCGTTCTGAAGAGCGAAATTCGAAAATCTAACCAGGTGTTTGCATAGCCTGTGCCTCTTAATTCCTTGGTACTTCCATGACTCACAGGTGCAGGAAACCCCCTCGCCTGCCTTGATAACGACATGGTGCCACAAGTCGCGACTCCGACTATGCACGAGACCCTCGATCTTGTTAGGGTTTATGCTTACCAACCGCACATCCGTGTCTGGTATCTCGCGCGCACGTGTGGTTGTGGATTTCGTTGTACGCAAGGAAATCAGTGCCTCAACATCAGCATCGTCTGCTAGCATTAAACCCTCGCGAGATACCTGAGTGACACGATTGGTTGCCGCCCAGAATGTCCGGTCCATAATCGAGAATGGATCTTCCTCTCTTGTGTGGCCACTGCACAGCTGTCGAAGTACGAGGTCTTGAGCATTCTCTGGATCATCCATCGAGCTGTCAACCTCACCAAGCCTGGGACTGATGTTCCCTTCCGAATCCTTGACGAAGTATCGTGCAAGAACTCTGTTCCTTTCAGTTTGGGTGCCAACAACGACTATTCCAAAGGCTTCATTGTCGACTCCTCTCTTTCCAACAGAGCTAAGTACATCATTGAGCTGCCATTCAGATAGTTGTGTTAACTCCTCCTCACCTGCTAGGTCTCCGATTAGATTCTGCATGAAGACTCCGATGAGAAAAACTACGGTCGCCCTCAGCCCGCTTGCAATCGCAAAGCGCGTTGGCATGACAATCACTGGTACGAGACCGTCTTCCCACGCACCGGATATGGTCCTCCTCTGATTTCGCGCAATTCCCTCGTGGATGAATGCAACCCCTTTGGAGATGGTTCGCCCCAGCATAACTGATGTCGCGCATTCTGAGTATCTCCCCATAATACCCCTCGAGAGGGTTCTAAGGTCATCCCTATGTTCGGGCGTTAGCCTAAGATCAAGAGCTGACTCCTTGCTTGCATCACTTAATCCTGTAAGCTGAGCCGCCAACTCTTCGCATGCAGGAATGTTGGAGCAGAGAATGGCTATCTGTCCACGCCTATAGTGAACAAACTCAGTGAGGTCCGCGAGCGACTCGCTGACGCTTTCGAATGCCTTGACGCTGAATATGCGTTTCATGTCAGTCTTAGTGTCCTCCACAATCCTAGCGCCTAGCCATGAACTGAGATCTTCGATATCTGCGACTGGGGGGCTCACCACGACATGCTGCAGTTCAGTATCCATGCCCATTAATGTAACTAACACAGTTTCCAGCGTCGCACCAAGCCTTGGCTGGCCAATCAAGTCAAGACGGTCGGTTAGGAGACACTCGATGCTTTCGAATGCATCAGGATGTACGCGCAGAGCGATGTCTAGAGACCGGAAGGTTGCAACGATTACGCGCCCCCCCTTCCAGGCGTCCCCTGTGGCTGTCCTTCTCCGAATGATTGCTGTGGCCTCGATGCCAAGTCGTCTACATCTGTGGCTTAACGAATGAAATCGTTTCTCGGCTTGATGTGGATTCGGACAGAGCACAAGCGCCCTCGTCTTAAAATCGGACGCTACGCGATTCAGAAGCGATATCTCCGCTATCTGATAGGCCTCTTCGTAATCATAGGTCTGAAGAATTTGACTCTCCCCTCTCAGAATCCCACCATCAACTGCAGCAGACTGAAATTGGGTTAGACTAGTTAGGCCCTCTCTTCTGAGAACCTCCAGTAGACGAGGCGAAACCTGTTCGATTTCAAGTTCTCTAAGGGTGCTCAAATAAGTCTGCTCCGATGTTAACCTTATGCAACGTATGAGGATATGTCATTCTCTTGCTTCGTCGTTCACCAAAAAGTGCTAGTATTATCTAAAAATACCCCGCAGCAGGGATTTCTTGGAATACTGATGAATTGCCTTTCGCTTCCCCTTCGGCTCGATTGTCAATCTAAACATATAGGATGATAGTGTCCTATCCTGCTATGACACAGTGTTAAAAAGGAATAGAGCCACAGCGCTATTTGAAAGGGCGAGGAACGGCAAAAAGCCCTTGCTATTTCAAAGAGGCATGAGAGAATGGCATTTGTTGCAACGAGACAATCTGGTTTTAGCATCATCTTGAAGAAGGGCTTCCAAGTCAAACCCGGCTCCACATTCATCTGCGGCTTTCATGGTCTGGGCGAAGTAGGCTTCCTAAGCACCGCTCATTTGACCAGAACATTAGAAGCAAAACGAGTCGGATTCATCAAGAGCGACATGCTGCCATTATTCGTATCGATGGAAAATAATAGGCTGGTGCTTCCGTTCGAGCTCTACTCCTATGCAAAAAAGAAACTGATTTTCCTCGTACCTCGATTCCAGCCACATCAGAGCGACCAGTGGAATTTCGTCGACAGATTGGCTGAGTGGCTAGCAAAGTGCAAGTTCTCCGAAACCATCCTCCTAGGCGGATTGGATGCAAGCTTCAAGGAAGATGAAGCGAACATGCGTTGCGTCCCAACGAGCAAGTATGGACCCTTGATTGAGAAGTGGGATGTTCCAGTCCTAGAAGAGGGGCTCTTCGTGGCTGGTCCACTCGCACTCCTGTTGGCAGAGCTAGAGATGCGAGATGCACCCGCAATCGGTCTGTTGTCCTATGCAATACGAGGAAGACCAGATCCGAGGGCAGCCGCCACAATGCTGGAGAAGCTGAACCAGGTATACGGTCTAAAGGCCAATGTGGAGCAACTGTTGGAAGAGAGCAAAGAGATTGAACGTCTTGAGAAGATGCGCAGATCAATCGAATCTGACGATCGGACCTCTGACATGTTTGTCTAACTTAACCTTCGTATGTACCATCCGATGTCAACAAGGTTCTTGGCCACGAGTCTATCCTTGGCCAGACGTCCAATCTTGTAAGCATCCACTGAGAGCGCTGCCAGACCCAGACACTCACTTGATTCGTTGAGGATGAGAACCCTTTGGCCTCTCAGAAGCGAAGGTTCAATCTTAATAACTGACTCTTTGAGAATGCTTCTTCCGTATGTAAATGATTCAGCCCCGTGCCTTGAAACAATAAGACGATTGGAAGTATATTCTTGAACCCGTTCCAGTGCTGGTAGACTCAGCTTAAACTTGCCTTCCACGAGGTCTCCAAGCCACAGGCCGAGTGAGAGGGGAGTGAATGATTTGAAGTCACGGTCAAGAATCTGCAGCCAATTGGGGGGAATTAGGTAGAATGAGATCCCCTTACCTCTGGGCAATGATACTGGCGTAAGAGTACCCAAGATGCGCTTTGTCACACCTGCACCAAAGTCCGAATCTATCTGATTCTTCACCGTGTCCCACTGGATCAAGTCCACATGCTCTGGCTTCAAGACGATTCCTCCTTCTCAATCCTGCAAATGAAGAAACCTTCCAAGTTGTGCTTATGGGGAAGAAAGCGTCTTGCCAGGGTCAGTGATTCGTGCAATTCAACGCCGTACGGATTAGGATAGGCAGGGATGCCAAACTCGGTGTTGATTGGTGCTATCCTTGTTTCAGGTCGCCGTTTCAAAAGATTATCAATAACGAATTCATTCTCTTCAGGGGCGATCGAGCAGGTTGAATATACGAGAGTTCCTCCCGGGGCAAGAGCGGTGATTGCAGCATCGAGTAGCACATCCTGCTTGGTAGCGCAAAATCTGATGTCCGCCATGCTCTTGCTACGCTTTCGTGGCGGGTCCAGAGCGATGAGTCCTTCTCCTGAACATGGCGCGTCAAGTAGTATGTAATCTGGTGCTATGCCAAGCTGGTCAAGATTGCGAGAATCACCGCGCAACACAATCGAATTTGTCACACCGCAACGATGGATATTGCTCTCGAGACTTGCCGTGCGAAGCCTGTCTTGTTCAATAGAAACGATAACGCCGGAATTATTCATCATCTGTGCCATGTGCGTAGTCTTCCCGCCCGGGGCAGCTGCCATGTCGACAACCAGGCTATCTGGTTGCGGGCTCAGTGCCTCTGCTACGGTCATTGATGGCACTCCCTGAACATAGTAGAATCCTCGCATGTGCTCCAGGAGTGAACCTGGTGAGATACGACTAAAATCAGCAATATATCCCGTATCCAGCCATGGAACTTTCTCTAGCCTTACGCCTTTGGCTTTGAGTCTGCTGAGTGTTTCCTCGGCGGTTGCTCGAAGTGTATTGAGTCTGATAGACTTCTTGATTGGCTGTTCACATGCCTCCAGGAACTGGATTGCTTCCTGCTCGCCCCAGAGAGCAATGTATCTTTCAATCATGTACGGCAGGAATCCATACTGCTTGGCAAGCTCCTTGGCTCTCTTGCGCTGCTCTTTTCCTATCAGGATTCTGTCACTTCCGTTAGCTATCAGGTTTAGACGCCAATGTCCTCGTTCCACAGTTCTGGGTGTCCCTTGATGAATTTCCGCATGATCTCGACGCAGCCCTTGTCATCGATAATCGTAACCTCTACTCCACGACTCCGAACATACTCCTCTGGCCCCTTGAAATTCCTATTCTCGCCTACAACAACCCTAGGAATGCCATATAGGAGTATGGCTCCGCTGCACATGTCACATGGGGAAAGGGTGGAGTATATCGTGGCCCTTTGGTATTCTGACGCCTTCAATCGTCCTGCATTCTCAAGACAATCCATCTCAGCGTGCAGGATTGCACTACCCTTCTGGACTCTGCGGTTATGCCCTCGGCCCACAATCTCACCGTTGACTACTAATACTGAGCCAATAGGTATACCGCCGTCTACGAATCCTCTCTTGGCCTCAATTAACGCTTCCTTCATGAAGCGAATCATTTCTGGCATCGTGGGTTTGGACTGTTGATGTTTGGTCATCTCTACTACTCCTTTCAAGCACGGCTTTCAAGTGCGGCCTTCAGCTGGTCAAGATCTGGGCCTATAAGAACGACCTGGGGTGTGAGTCGATCAGGCGTTGCCAAATCCTTGAAACCAGAACCTGTTATTGGCACAACAACTCTATCAGATTTATCGATGACCCCTTGGTCAACAAGCGATTCAAGCCCTGCCAATGCTGCAACACCGCTCGGTTCAGCAAAGATACCCTCCATCTTGCCGAGAGATACAAGCTGCCGCTCTATAGCATCGTCCGGCACTTCAATCGCTCTGCCGTCTGCCATCTTTAGATACTTGAGCGCCGCATCGCCGTCCCACGGGAATGGGTCTGCAAGACCTCCTGCCACGGTTTCGTTCGAGTGCCATGGTGTGATATCAAGAGGGTCTTGATTGCTCTTGAACGCCCGAACGATGGGTGCACATCCCTCTGGCTGAACCACAACTGGTCTAGGTAATCTGTCTATCAACCCCATCTGCTGGAACTCCCATAGTCCCTTCATTGTCCCAGCCATAAGTCCTCCACTACCGGTGGGGAATAGTATCCAATCCGGTGGCTCCCAGTTCATCTGCTCGGCAATCTCATAGCCAAGCGATTTTGTACCTTCGAACTGAAAGCAATTGAACGGTCCAAATGATGGTGTAGGTGTCCACCCCAGTTCTGTACAAGCAGCTTTGAGCAAGGTTGTTGTGGGATCTACTCCTTCCTTGACCTTTTGTACTCTGAATACGCGTGCTCCGAGAGTTCTGAGATGTATGAGTTTGCCTGCAGGAGCGTCCTCCGGCACGAAGACCACGGCTTGCATTCCCGCTCTAGCAGCGTATGTAGACATGGATGCTGCAGCATTTCCTGATGATGCTGCAGATACCGTGTCTGCGCCATCCTCATAGGCACGACTTACTCCCACACATATCGGTCGGTCCTTGAAAGATCCTGAGGGGTTCGTTGTTTCGATCTTCAAGAACAAATTGCTGAGTTTCAACTGTTCCCCAAGTCGACTACTTCGTAGCAAGGGCGTATTTCCTTCACCCAGAGTCACTATGCTCTCCCGCTTCCTCAGGGGCATTAGCTCGAAGTATTTCCATAAGCCTCCCTTTCGTTGGTCGACGCTCTGCCTGGTGAAGATTTCCTTAATGCCCTCGAGGTCAAAGGATATGTCGATTCTTCCACCGCATCCATCGTTGGGCGGCACATCTTTGTTGGTGTATTCCTTCCCGCATTTGGCACACTTGAGCTGTTTGATTTTTGACACGGCTGCACCTGCCTTCAATGCTTGTCAGGCCTCCGTTATGATAGTTATGGAATGCGTGAAATCTTACATTTTCCTAAATTCTTCACAGCTGAGAATGTAAGAAACTTGTAAGATTTCCACCTTGCGGGACTGTCCCTAGTGTTTCTTCTCCTCCTCTGTCTAGATTGGTTGGAATCTTTCATTCCCCAAATAATGTTGTACTTGGAATGTTAGACAATTATGGTTGTGTGGTCCTTATTAGTACTGGAGCGCCACTACATACCATGATAGGACTAGGCAAGTGGGTAAACGCTGTTTCACGCAGTCCACGCTCACTCCCGAAAACCCGAGGGAAGACGAGCTCTTCTCGAGGGAGGTCCTTACTCTCCTCTAAGGGCCCTGTATCAGGTCTTGGGGAGTCCGCGGCTGTTCACCATGCTCAGAGCAGCCTTCTCAGTCTTGGTGACGAGGCTGAGATGGTTGATAAGGACCCCGCCGTGGCAAGAACTGTGGAAAGCCTCTCTGTGGCTGGGAGTGATACCCCAGTAGTGAAACAGGAGAAGGAAGCCATGACTGTGCGAGGGATCCCATCCCGATGATGACAGACAAAGCCCCTGCTAATTTCAGGCTCCATAGGAGTCCGGGAGGTGGCGACACTGGCAGGGGACGGGTGGAACACAGGAATTTCCTACAGTTGAGTGTCACTCATATGAAATGTAGGTTCTAGGTTCTATGGAAACACCTATTGACTTGTTCCCCAGTCATTTTGCAGTTCCTACCTATGCAATGACAGGAGCTTGGTTTTAGATGAAGGAATCCATTGAGGTTGAGGTCAAGATACCGATAGAGAATCGAAAGCTCGTTGAGGAGGCTCTTCATCGCATTGGTGCGCAAAGGCTGAACAGCGAAACCCAGGTTGATGCTTATTTTGACCATCCTGGCAGGGCTTTTCAAGAAACCGATGAGGCTCTTCGTCTGAGAAGCCATCATCCCGAGATGGATGGTGACGAACCAGACAACACAATCCCTTCTCCTTATGAGCTGACCTACAAGGGGCCTAAGCTAGAGTCCCGTTCCAAATCGCGCGTTGAACTCTCAGTACATATCAGCAACATAGACGGCGCTCGGTCAATCCTAGAGAGTCTTGGATTCAAGCACGTGGCCACTATCTCAAAACGATGTGTGTTCTATACAGTAGACTCTATCACTGTTAGTGTAGATGATGTGGAGAATGTAGGTCTTTTTTTGGAACTGGAACGAGTGGTCACATCTAGGCGTGATATGAACCCGGCTCTGGACATGATATTCAGTCTCATTGAAAGGCTGGGGCTTGATTCGAATGACTCGATTAGAACATCCTATTTGGAGCTCTTTCTGCAGGGTGGATCTTCCTAGTTCTCCACATTAGATTGAATCTCTTCACGCAGCTGACTGACAAATCTGTCAAGAATAACGTGACGCTTTTCCGCCAAGGTCTTCGCCTGCTCAGTGTACATCATCTTGTGCAGCTTCAATAGCTTCTCATCTGCGTGACTGAGAAAGCCGTCAATACCTACACCTGTCATTGATGCTTGTACAATGGCTCGAAACACGCCAATTGCTCCTATTGCATCAAGCTTGTCCGCATCACTGAGAACCTCTCCTTCAATCGAAGTGGGTGTCAAGCTCTCACTAAACCTGTGTGTCCTTATTGCCTGCACAACCAGTTCGATTTCGTGCTCTGTGTATCCTACCTCTCGCAGGATGGGTCTGCTCATCTCACCAGAGATTACTGAATGTGATTCGCCTGTCTGTGCTTCACGTGGTCGCCCAATGTCATGAAGTTGAGCTGCAGCGCCAAGCACCTTAAGATCCACTCCTGCCTTCGAACCTATTGACATCGCAAGTGAATAAACGCGCTTTGTGTGGTCATACGAGTGAGCGCCCTTCTCGGAAATGAGAAATACACTCTTTACGAACTCATCAATTCTTTCGTCAATCATCTGAATATAGCACTCCTCATCCGACTCAATGGTGAAACAATAGCGCGGACAAAAAAGATACATATCTGTGTTCTGAGTGGCATAAAAATGCGCGAAGATGTCCTAAATGACCTGCGTATCCGAGAAACGCTTTAATTGCTAGACCCGAAATCGTTTGTTAGAGGGGTGACCATATCTCCCTCCCCTTAGCACGCATCCAATGTATCTTGCCCATCACAAAAAAGGAGGAAATGTCTGTTGAGTGCCGCAAAAACTGAGGCTCGCCGCAAGGTAAGCCCGACAACTCTCATCAGCTCACTATTCCTAGTTGCCACTATAGTTTGGGCCACTTGGAGCGTCCTCAACATCCAGGCAGGTGTGGTGAGGTTGGAAAATCCACACGAGCCATATCCTCCTGACGAATGGGAAATCAACGTTAACTTCGATGACTGGACGAGTAACTGGTTCGAGAACGTGACCTACCAAGACCTGCCACTTAACCAAACCCTTCCCGACAATCTCCTAGAACAGCTTGAGAACGTGCTCTTCATCGTGGACCCGTATGATCCTCCCCAGTTATGGCGAAGTACCGCCTATGACGGATATGATGGCTCCGGGTGGACCAAGACACAGCTGGATACAGGACCCCTTGAGAGCACAGAGCTCATTACCAGAGCGCAGGCGGTAACCCAGGGCAACACGATTTACACGATTTTCATCAATGTTTCCGCAGGAGGGGCAACAGGGAGTGTTGAGCTGCCTGCATTGTTCCCGCAAATTCAGGTCATACAGGACTCGTTTCAAAGCCATCCGAGTGGTTTGCTTCTGCAGTACACCCTCGAAACAGATGATTACGACACACTTCTGTTCAACCCCCTAATAGAAGGCGAGAGCGGCGAGTATGTGCTGATCAGTTATGAGGTGACTTACAGGCAACAAGACCTAGCCAACGTCGCCAGCAACGCGCTGCCGGGGAATTTCGCTCCGCCAAATATCCACACGCCCTATACGGCACTCGATGCGGTTCAACCGCTCTCACAGCGCGTACAAGACAATGCTTCTCAATTCATAGGAGCGGGTGACAATGCCTATGAAATGGCCGTATTGGTCGATGCTTACTTCCGCAACACATTCGAGCTGATGCTTGATGACTACCAGGAGCGCCCCGAGTCAGGCCGAGAGGTCACGGATTGGTTCATCGAGAGGGGTGGTGGTCTGCCAATGGACTTCGCCACTGCCTACTGTGTCTATATGCGCTATCTCAACATTCCCGCCAGAATGACGATAGGCTATGCTGTGGGAGATCAAGAAGGAACGCATAGTGTGGTGCGAGTGCGTCACATGATGTTCTGGGCTGAGGTCTTCATACCGATGTCAGATGGAGATGGCGAGTGGATACAGGTAGTTCCAATCCCACTGCCGGATGATATGGGTGGCGGGGATATCCCTGAGAATGTTGGATCTGGAGATCTTCAGGTTCATGTCTGGCCTAACTTGGCTGAGCCTTGGGCGGTGCTCGGGGATCCATTCGATCTCAGTGCTGTCTTGCTGCTTCAGGGCCTGCCTACAGGCGAGGGTACGACGATACGATTCCGTGACGAAACTGCGTTTCTTCATCTTGGCACTGCTACAATAGTACAGGGAACTCTATGGCCGCTGGCCAACTTCACCTATGCATTTCCAATAGATGCCGAGCTGGGTCTTCACAACATAAGCGCCACGTACGACCAGGGGGCTTTTAGCGTCACCAACTTCACGTATGTCTTTGCTGTGGCTCAGCCAGAGCCGCTCGGCGGAGGTAGGTTCAGCCTCAGTGAAACCATCGACGTGGACCTGAAACTCGGTTGGGACAACCATACTTCCGTATGGGCCGACACAGTTCATGCGCATGGATTGATGACTGTGGGAGGCGAACCAGTGGACGGTACGACACTCATTAACGATCAGGTCCAGATAATGTGGGATGAAACCTGGATGGGAAATGCAACGATACAGGCTGATGGCACTTACCAGCGTGATATCCTTGTGGACGCCACTGACCCGAGAATGAGCACGGGGATGCACGAGGCATGGTCTTCCTACGCTGGGGAGTATCGATCGGGATTTCCCTATCTGCTTCCTTCACGATCTGCTGATAACTCGACCGTTGATGTGTGGGGCAAGACTTCATTCACACTGAATGTCATTCCTTCTCCCGTCTTTCGAGGAACAGCAATAACGTACGATGGTCAGGTCGAACTTCTGGATGGGACGCCCCTTATCGGAGAGGATATTGGCCTCTTCTTTGACGGAAATTTCCTGTTTAACGCCACTACAAATAGTACTGGTGGCTTCAATGCTCCCTATACGATTCCTGCTTTGTACCCGCCGGGGATATACAATGCTCAAGCGAATTGGAGTTCCACGATAGATCATGTCCTAGGCAACTGGAGCGAAACTGTGCCCATCCAAATCACCATTCAAGGGGCAGAGCTAACCATTGACTCAGTACCACAACCACCCGCAGAAACCCTTCACGTTTGGGAAAATATCACCATATTCGGACAACTCTATGACCCAATCAACGGTAGTGGCTTGGCGAACAAACAAGTCAAAATCTACTGGCAGAACTCTACAGGACCGCACTTGATTGGCACGGTTCTTACCAACGCAACTGGACATTATGAGTTGGAGCATACCGCACTACCAAGCGACGTAGGAACTGCAACCTATTGGTCGAAGTGGGAGGAGTCCTTAGATCCCAACTACCTAAATGCGAACTCCTCAAGCATGATAATTACCGTGAAGAAATGGGATATTGCACTAACCATAGCAGTCAATCCTACGACCTTACATCCACTTGAAACCACGAGAATCGAGGGACTTGTGATACTCCCTGAATACCCGGCTCTGCTTGTCGGCGCTTCCGTGCAGATATGGTGGACCAACTCATCGGGCACCTTCAACATAGCAAACGTGATTTCAAACTCAACAGGTGGGTACGTCTATGACCATGAGGTGCCATTCAGTCATCCGGATGAAACTGTGACGGTATGGGCTCAGTTTGTGGAAATGTCTGCTTTTGCGGGTGCCAACTCCTCAATGATTCCGGTTACAGTCGAGCGGTTAAGCAGCATCATCTCAGTCTATTCCAATGCTACATATTACCACTTGGATGAGGTCGTGCACATCTGGGGTCGGCTCCAAAACGGATCGGACGGGTCTCCATTTGCAGACATGACCATTCAAATCCACTGGGACAATGGAACGCAAAACCTGTTCAACGCCACGACAAACTCCACAGGCTGGTACGACTTCTACTACAATTTAACGCTGAGCGACCCCACCGGCACGGTCGCAGTATGGGTTGAGTGGAACTCAACGATACCAACTCAAAGCGACGCTTCGGCAACTCTTACGCCTTCTCTAACGGTCCAGTTGTATCAGGTAACACTAACTGGTACTCCAGACTCAGGTTTTCACTTCCTCGACGAGGTCATCGAGTTCTCCGGCACGTTGACTTTTGATGTGAATGGAACACCCCTTGCTGGGGAGATCATCACCATATACTATGTAAACAGCTCTGGGCCATTCTGGTATCAGAAGACAACTAACAGCACGGGTGGCTATAGCTTCCTCTACAACCTCTCTATCAGTGATGATGCAGAAGATATTCAGATGTGGGCAATCTACACAAGCCTGAACCCGTACGTGGAGAGTGACACATCAGCAACTGAAACTGTGACTCTGTCGCTCTACCTTGTGACTCTGGATGTTTCCTTTGATGTCAATCCAGCCTATCTGAACGAAACTGTCACAATCACTGTTCATCTCTATTTCTCTCACAATGGTACTGATATTAGCGGCGCAGTGGTTTCGTTATGGTGGGAAAACTCAACTGGGATCTCATGGATTACGAACGTGACTACCGATGGGAGTGGTCGGGCAAGTCATCCCTACTCTGGTATGCATGACTACAGGGACCTCTCTGCTCAGGTCTACGGGATCTATGACGGTACTCAGCTCATTGAGGGAATTGAATCCGCTCACGAACCATTGACGCTTCAACGATGGGCGACAACTATTGTTGGCTTTAATACTGGTGGAATCACAGTCTTCTACCTTACTGAAACTGTGGTGGCTGCGGGAACATTGGAGCATGGGCCAAGTGTGCCCTTTGAAGGCATCATTGTAGAGATGTTTGTTGTGGGCGTGGGAGTGGTTGACAATGACACCACCGCATCTGACGGATTCTTCACTTGCTCTTGGATAATTCCTCAATCAACAACTCCGGGCAGCTACGACGTCACTGTACGATATCTGTCGAGTGTGAACTGGATAGATAATCACACAGCAATACCAATCACGGTTGACATTGACGCCTATACTATGGTCTGGGTGCCATTTGATGCAACACCGAATCCTGTCTACATCTCTGAGAACTTGAACATCTCAGGTGTTCTCAGCCTTAACAATGGCACTCCATATGGCTTTGCCGCCGTTGATATCTGGGGTCGCCACAGTATTGATTTCGTTGACTTCTTAATAACGTCATTAATCACTGATGGCAGCGGACGATTCTGGGTTGTGGTCCAAATCAGCGAAGCGGTACCCGTGGGTATACTTCAGGTGTGGGCCAACTGCACACCGGCAGACTCCTACATCAGTTCCGGTCAATCGCCTATCATTCCAGTTCAGGTTCAGCAGATTCCTGTCAATCTTACTGCGAATGCAATTCCGAGCTTAGTGTATAGGGGGGCCTCAGTCACTATTTCTGGCACTCTGACATTTGGCAATGGTACTCCAATGATGGGCTATGTAGTAGATATCATACTTGACGGAGTCTTGGTCGATAATGTGACCATTACCGTTGCAGGAAGCTTTTCAGTTGTCTACTCCATACCCTGGATACATCCGCTTGGCCCAAGCAGCATTTATGCTCGATTCACGTCACCGACACCTGCAATCGAGGATGCTCAGACCGCTCCCGAGAGTCTGGAGATTTGGGACTCGGTCGAACTGCACCTGAACGTTCAGTCAGTCACCGACCTGAATCTCGGCGAATCCTTGATAGTAACTGGCTATATTTCCAATGCAGGCGGGATGGCTCCCGGAATAATATTGTACATCTTGGTTGATGGCGGTCCTATTCTCACAACTACTTCACAATCAGACGGCAATTTCTCAAGAACATGGACCAATACTTCCGCCTATTCTCTCGGAAATCATGTACTCAGTCTCGCAAATGTGCCCGGATACTATGATGTCACCAGCAACGTGGACACATGGATCATCACATTGTTTACGCAGTCGGCCCTGCAGGTGCGCTTTGACCCTTCAACCCCCCCAGATATTATGCCCGGCGAGAGCTATTCCTTCATCATCAGTCTTACTGACTACCTTGGAAATGCGATACTCGGGGCAGTAGTAAGTATCAATCTTGACACCCTTCTTGAGAGTACCCCAATGGGTGTCGCAGCAATCACCAACAACAGTGAACACAGATTCAGCTTGACTCTGCCAGTTTCTTGGGACACGTCTGGCTATTACACTATCCGTGTTGAGTTCTCCGGCATTACAGGCGTGCTAGCCTCTTCTGCAGAAACATCTGAAATGATGCACATCTTTACAGACAACGTTGATTTCGACATGTCTGGCACTCTTGCAATTGCTGCCCCTGGACAAGTTTTCACGTTTAATGGATTACTCATCGATGAGAATGGGGACCCGATAGCCGGCCGTAGTATTGAGATTGCAGTCAATTTCACAACCACACCGAATCGGGTTACGACTAGCCCGGATGGCACATTCATGGCCACAGTGACGGTTCCAGCAGAAGAGGGCGCTTTCACTTACCACATCACAATTACGTCATCCGAAACTACAGATGTCCGCTCAGGCCAGTACACGGTCAATATATCTGGCCCTGGTGAGATTCCTCCGGGGATGATGCTAATCATGTGGATTCTAGTAATCTCCGTGGAGGGCATCATCGCACTGTTGGTCATTGCACGATACAGACGATCATACACCCGGTTCTTCAGGTCCTACAAGCCGGGTTTTAGATTCGATATATCATTTAATCATCACAAAGGTAAAAGGTGGTAATGGGATGCAAACACTAGACCAGATACTTCCAATCGCCGCTCTCGCTGGGGCGATAATAGTTGTTCTACTCTATCTATACTATGTGCGAGGGATGTTTCAAGGCCCAGTCGAATCAGAGCGGGTGGATATCCCCAGCAAACTTAGGAACATAAAGAAGCTAGCAGACGCTGGAAAGTACGGTGCGGCTATTACCCTAGCATACCGTACATTCGAACAGATGTGTGGCTCAAAGATGGGTGTAGAACGACTCAACTCCGAAACAGCACACGAGTACATGCAACGCATGGTAAAAGAGCTCCCTATCGATGGTGCGGCAGTCGAAGAGTTTCTGCACACCTATGAGGAGGCTCGATTTTCGCATCACGAGATGACACGTGAGCGCTACGAGTTCGCAATCAAGACATTCACGGATCTGTATCCGCGTGTTGATGCGAGCGTGAAGGTAAAGTCTGAGTAACTGATAGGTGAACTGTGATGGGCTGGAAAGAGAGTCTCTGGATAGTATTGTTCATCCTAGTTTGGCTTCCAGCTGGATTCTTAATCGGTAGTACTCTCACTGGCGCTTCAGGGACTTACACACAGGACTTCTCAATCTACAACACCGAATGGAATGGACTTAGCACATATCGATCCATGATCGAGGAAAATGGGAATCAAGTATTGGCGGTACAGTCCTCCATGAGCATTGTTACTAGATACAATGGCTCAGCAGTGCTGGTCATCATGGGTCCTGTCAGAGACTTCAGTGCAGATACAGTCTTCTCGATATTCGGTCACCTGTCAAATGGCGGCAGTGTTCTAGTGGCGGACGATTTTGGAACCGCAAACAGCTCGTTCTACTGGCTCAATGAGTATCTCTTTGACATCATGGGCGGTGCGCAGCTAGAACAAGCTGGCGTGGATGGATTCCTCTCCTTCACACGCGGTCTCCTTCTTGACCTAGACTCCTACGATACTAGCCCAAGATTTCCAATTATCACCGATTTCGTAGGCCATCCCGTCACGAACGGGGTGAGTGACCTGCATCTCAACTGGGCATCGACCCTGAGTCCAACATGTCTTCTCGGGTCTCCGATTGCAGCTGTGGCGTGGTCATCAACACGATCCTGGTGTGAAACTAACACAAGCCAGTCAGACCCGAATCCGGACCCAGGCGAATGGGCGGGTCGGCTTCCTGTTGCGGGCGTGCTTGAAGTTCCCAGTCTGACAGGCGGACGTTCAGGCAGGCTTGTAGCGGTCAGTGATCCCAGCATATTCGCTAATGATATGCTGGAAAAGTTTGCTGGAAACCAGCGATTCGGGATGAACATTCTGGACTGGCTCTCATTCAGTGACGCTGAAACGCCAATTCTCTTCTGCGAACAACTACTCGCAGTGCCTCCAAACTCAGCGGAGTTTTGGTTTGGTCTTTTCCTGGGCAGAGTGATGTGGATGAGTGCCTTGCCCTTCATTGCACCACTATATCCCATTATGACCGCTCTTGGTATTAAGAAGTATCTGCCAGAGATTAAGAAACCCGAAGTCAAGAACGTATCCGACGTCTTCCTAAGAAGGGGTCGGACCTACTTCAGCGAGCGGATGACATACTACCGGACTGAGGGCAACTACGCCCGGGTAGTCAAGATGATATATAGAAAGATGCGACGAGGATTACAGACGAAGCACATGTGGGACCAGTATGACTCGAAGAAGATGTGGACTCTGGTTGGACCCAAAGACCCCCGGCTGATAGAGGACAAGTTCTTCAAGACAGTCCAACGAATCGAGGAAATTTCCGCAAAGCCGGGAATGAAAATCAAAGAAAGTGAGATGATGTCGCTATTCTTCTGGATGCGCGATATCGAGAAACTACTAATTGAAACAAAATGAGGTGGAACAAATAGCATGACAACAGAAGATGCAACCGACCAAGGTCAAGCGGACGTGTCCCAGGTGATGACCATCCAAGAAGTCCATGACTTGACAACTGAGATAATCAAAGAGTGCAACCGGGTTATAGTCGGCAAGACCGACATTCTCATGGATGTACTCGTCGCATTCCTGTCAAACGGGCATGTGGTCCTTGAAGGGGTGCCAGGTATTGCAAAGACCTACATGGCGAGAACCTTTGCCTCAATCCTAGGCTGTGCTTTCAAGAGAATTCAGCTCACTGTTGACACACTACCTGCTGACCTCCTGGGCAGCAACGTTTTCAACCAGAAATCAGGTGAATTTTGGTACCGCAAGGGCCCCGTTTTCGCAAACCTGGTTTTGGCTGATGAAATCAACCGCTGTCCTCCAAAGTCGCAGAGTGCGCTGCTCGAAGTGATGGAGGAGCGACAGGTTTCAATCGAGGGCGTTACGCGCAAGCTACCAAGGCCCTTCTTGATAGTCGCGACTCAAAACCCAGTAGAACAGGAGGGTACGTACCCGCTACCAGAAGCACAGCTGGACAGGTTCATGTTCAGATTAATACTCGATTATCCGACTGATAACGAAGAGGTTGAAGTTATCCGTCGGAGGCACATTGGGATGGCCACTGATTTGCGTGTGCTCTCTGACCCTAATACAATCGTCGCAATGCAAAACACCTGCAAGACAGTCTTCATAGAGGAGGACATCATCAACTACATCCGAGACATCGTTGTACGTACGCGCAAAGATCCCCAGATACTACTTGGTGGCTCACCGCGCGCATCTTTGGTGCTCATGGGCGCGTCCAAGAGCCGTGCGGCGATGCAAAATCGTGATTATGTTGTGCCTGAGGATGTACGGAAGCTGTGCGTCCAAACACTCAATCATAGATTGATTCTGAAGCCCGAAGCTGAGCTCGAAGGGCTTACAGTCCAGCGGGTCGTTTCGAAGATACTTGGCGAAGTAGATTGTCCAAGGTAAACGAAAGAAGACACGTACATGATGCCGGAGACGATGTGAAGTGATCACGCAAAGAGGCTTTGTAGTGCTGTTTGGAGGCGTCCTGCTCCTTACGAGTGGATTCGTTTTCATCAACGCCTACTTGGCCCTGCTGGGAGTCTACCTCATAGTAGGGCTTGTCGTGACACTCCCCTTCTTTGCGATGACCGCCAACATCGCCGGTATCGAGGTAGATCGCGAGATTGACAAGGTGAAATTATTCTCGGGAGATTTCCTGCGTGTGCGAGTCACTATCAAGAATACGTCAAGGCGGCATTTTGATTTCATTGAAGTCTGGGATCGCTACCCAGAAACTTGGATTCTAGCTATAGGCGAGAACTTCATCGCTTCCCGAATAGAGCCGGGGAGCAGCATGACTTTCTCGTACATCTTGCAGGCACGGATGCGGGGGCGCTACTTCTTGGGTCCCACCGAGGTGATTATGCGCGATCGCTTGGGGATGCATTACTTCACGCGTGTATTGAAGGAGAAGACAGAAGTTCTCGTTTATCCGACTTGGAAGGATGTTCGGCGTCTTGAGGCGATGGGCAAGCAAAGGCAGCTTGGTCTCATGTTTGGATCTCATAGGACAAAAACTATTGGTATGGGAACTGACTTCGCAGGTTTTCGAGAGTACGTGCCCGGAGACCCCTTCAGGTTGATTGATTGGAAGAGCAGCGCAAAGCGTGGTGACATGGTCATCAAGCAATTCGAGATGGAGAAGAACATCCAGGTTGTGTGCATGGTTGATTCTAGCGGAAGTATGGGCAATGGCTATCCTGAGAACACAAAGCTCGAGTATGCAATTCGCGCGGCAGTTCTTCTAACGCATATGGGGATGGAGAGAAGAGATCTTGTCGGCACATGTGTCTTCTCAGATGTCGTGCATTCGTATGTTCCACCAAGTACTCATCCCAATCATATGTATGGCGTGTTGGAATCCCTTGCGATGGCTGAGCCAAGTGGCTGGAGTGACTACGAGTCCGCAGTTGAGTACGTCACCCAACAAACAAGAAAACGTTCATTATTCATCTGGCTGACTGATCTTGAAGAGAGTCCAGCCCCCCTACTGAATGCCATGAAGACTGTGGTCGCAAACGGTCACAAGGCTATGGTGATTAGTCCGTTCGGTCCGTGGTTTGAGGTTCCGGTCGGTCAGTTTGGTCCGGTGGAGAAAGTCCTTGCCGAGGCTGTTTCGGAGGAGCTCTGGGAGCGGCGCAGCAAAATCTCGCGCGCATTAGCACGTTTTGGAATAGCCGTGGTCAACGTGGGGCCTGAGGATTTCTTGCCTACCATCATCAAACAGTATGAAGAAGCAAAGCGAATGGGGGTTGCGATGTTTTGAAGGCGGTCACATGGATTCTGCGCATCCTCTCAACTGCTACTTTCGCATACATGGCTTACCTAGTCTATGTGGCCCTGGATGAGTCAAGCGCATGGGGTTGGAGTGCTCCATACGACTTTGTGGTTACGGTGTTTCATCTTCTCTCCTTACTTGCTTTCTTCCTATCAGTTCTGATAATGAACGGGCTGACAGCAGCGATTTTCGGAGGTCAGTTACCAGACCAGATGGTTGCTTGGTTGTATAATACACTAGTTCTGAAATACTGGAATATGCAGCCCTATGGAGTAGATGGCCCCATCTCAGACGTCAATCTGGTCTTCGAGAGCTTCCAAATGGACCTGATTGGTGTTATGCTGTCTCTTTGGGACAATACGTTCAGCTTCCTCTTCTTCCTGCTGGCAGGTCTTGGTGTTGCTTTGTTTCTGCAATCACTTGTAAGAATGGACCATAAATTCTCTGGTGGCGCTTTTCTTTCAATTCAATCCATTCTAATTATTGGCGCCTTCAGAGGTCTGACGGTTCCCAACTTCACGATCTTTCCGACTGATATCATTGTGTTTCTCACGAGTTCTCCGCAGATTCTGGCACTTGTTTCCTTCGCCTATCTGGAGTTTAGCTATCAGATGATCTATAGTCATTCGGTAGGTAGACCGGTAGAGGACCGGGAGGAAACCCTCAAGACACAGCTCTTGGCGCTTCGCCAAGCCACTCGGAAACAGGATGCTATTGAGAGTGGTGAGAAGGTCAGAACAACGGCGATGAGCCGTGCTTCCGGTGCAACAGCCTTTTCATTTCTTAGAGAGGCGATTGAGCGGAAGGTGTTCGGGACTACCGAGGCTCTCGAGAATTTGGATGCCGTGAGTGATGTACGTCGTCTCCAACACTTTGTTGATGAGTTACTCCTGAGCAATCCCAATGCACGAGAAGAACTCACAGCTAAGGCTGCGGCTCCATCAGAGAGCTACGTGATTGGCTCGACCATTACGGGATCGGCAATGCGTTTCTTAGGTGTAGTGATCATCTCATTCTTGATGATGAGTCCTGCATTGTTTGTTTCCATGCTCAGTCTCCCTCCAGGAGTTGAATACAGTGCAGAGCTTCTCGAACTAGAATTCATACTAATCTTCCTTCTGCCTATTTCATTGCTTTTCGTCTTTGTTTCTGTGATTATAGGGTGGTTCTCACAGCGGGAAGAGGTGGAAGTAGTGGAGCTGACCAAGGAAGAGAAGGAAGCAATCAAGAAGCGTCGCGAAGAGCTGAAGAAGAAAAAGAAAGCCGCGGTCAAAGCTCGAAGGGCGCGCAAGAAGGCCAAGAAAAAACGTAAGGCCGAAGAAGGACAGGACGAATGGGATAAGGCTCTTGAAGACACGTACAAGCGGTAAAACCCTCGCGTTTGGTCGAATGCCTTTGGGGTACTACCTAGCCAAATAGGATGATTGCGCTCCAGATCACCCATATCACGACCACTATCGCTTCTCCTGCCACGATGCCGCTGAGAATGCGGCTCATCTTCTTGCGAAGTGGACTAGATGTGGTTTCATAGCCCGCAGAATCAGGCTGGAAACCGTCCTGCTTCTTGACTCTATAGTCTATGTACGCGCCAAATAGCATCGCCACCGCTGTTGCAGGTGGGATCAGAACACCAACGACGAAACTCATGGGACTCATGCCCCTCTTGCTTAGTTCTCTCCCTGCAATGAAGCCCGCGACTGAAAATGCAATGAAATAGAGGAAAATCAATTCTTGGGACATTCCTGGGAACTGATTCACTCCTGGAATCTCAAGGTTTCCTATTCCCTGCAAGCTCAACACAATGAAACCAAAGAGCTGTGCCGCTGGGCTCGGAAACTCAGAACCCCCAAAGCCATACGTCGTAAATATGGCATAGATCATCAGTGAGCCAATGAACGTGCTGAGAACCATGCCGATGGATACTGCCTTCGCGATGTCCCTGCCACGAACACCAGTGAACCGTCCCAGTTTCAGATGAATCAATAACGTTATTGCGGCAACTTGGAGAGTTTCAAGCATAGACATGAATACGGTTACGGACTGAAATGTTGCGCGCAATAAGAGAACCGCAGGGATGGCAACCATGTCTGATATGTAGCCTGCAAGCATCCCTGTTTCGCAGATTGCACGAGCTGTGAAATACGCCGAAACGATTACAAGGGGGGTGCCAATCACGAACAACGACCAGTGAATATGAAGATTCGGGAATATTGGGACTAACCCGAATATCAAGATACCGACGATTGCATAGAGAGTCAGAGAAATGAATATCACCCAAATTGGCAGCTCTCCTCTCCTGTCCCGCAAGTATGCTCTAGGATTGGTAACAATCGCACGTATCTCCTCTCGCATTGCTTCGATCGAGAAGAGAACTTCCTTTACTCGCATGAGTTCTGGCACATCAGAGGACTCATGCGGGGTTTCAATTACAATGCCCTCGCTTTCCTCCTCCTCGGAGCCAGTCGAGGGTGCATTCACAATCTCTTCGAACTCCTCTGGTTTCATCTCTTTCTTCCTACTTGCGATTACATCACTGGCCATAACTGATACAAACACACCTATCGCAAGATAGAGAATCTCAGCTCGCTTCAGATGTTCCTCATACGTGATAGGCAGAGCCCCTTCGAGAAAAATCCAGATTAGCATTGAAACTATGCTGCCTGCGAATATCACTAAAGCTCGTTTCCAACCAACGAAGAACCCTATGCTGGCAATTAGCGGTGAGTTTGAGATTCCTATCCACTCCGGGATAGCTCCTGCGGCAGGAATGATGGATTTGAACGCATTTGGAACCGCCATAAGGGAGCCCGGATCCGAGCCTTCAGCAATCTTTGTTGCCCCGACCCAGGCCGCTGAAGCTGCAACTCCAATAAGCACAGTACGTTTGGCAGTCTGATCCAATCCCATTGAGATGATTGTTTCAGCTTGAGGACGCACCTGTGGCCATGGCTCGTCTTCAAAGCGTTCTCTTAGAGGTGCCAAGAGGAGCAAACCGAAAATTACACTTATTCCCGTTAGAACCACGATGAACGGGTACGTGATGAGAGCTGGTGGTCCATATGCGATTTCAGGGGCGAATATTGCGATTGCTGGAACATTGAAGAGAACACTTACGCTAATCATAGCTGATGAGTTGGAAATTGCCACAACGATTGTGTTCTCTTCCTTCGTGTATTTGCCCCACGCACTGAGAATAATCGCACCAAGCATCTCAGCGCCAACAATATAGACAACTCCTACTTTGAGTGCTAGGTAGATTCCCAAGAATGTGTAGATTACACCAACAGCAAGCCCTGTAATGATAGCGCGTTTGGTCAGGGGAAACTTGGGTTCAGTCATGATGCCAGCATAGAGTACAATCCCTGCAATCGCCATGATGGCAACCTCCGAGAGGAGGCCTAGCATGGATGCGGCCATGGTATAGGTGATCATGATCAACGTCAAGAAGACAAGATCCATTTTTGTGGGTGGCTTTCGGACCAATGAGGCGACGACCAGTACGAGCTCTATGTAAATTGCCAGCCACACAAACGGATCGTCGTATCTCCCCGTAGACATCGCGAAGAGCCCATAGATAAGGCCCGCAAGGAACATCCCCGCCATTAGAGCTCTGGTTGACCTTGTTGGCATATTCTATAGGCATCCTCCAGTTCGAATGAGTGTGTTCGTTTTGTAGGTTGGGTTAACTGCCATTCATGGACCCGAAGAGTAGGGGTTCAGAACGACCTCGTTATTTATTGTTTATGACGGCCTGCAAAATACCAAGAACCTGGGTGGCCATTACCCCTCGTATCAGAAGCGTTTTATCGCGTGATTTGGAGCCGCTGACCAATTTGACATCCCCGGTGGATAGTTTCAGCAGCTTTGCGACCCGTTTCAGTAGCTCCGTGTTAGCCTTTCCCTCTCTAGCTGGAGCTCTAAGATTCAGAACGACGGACTCCATTCCTATCTCTGCAATGAATGATCTAGCTCTAGATTTTGGTTTCACAACCACTCTCAATAAGACGCCGTCTGCTGTATCTTCAATTGCCATCTTGGGCATACTTGTTGAGCACATCGTATGCCATAAGAGTGTGTTCTAGGGGCCTGGACTGAAGGCTATCAAGAATTTCCTTATATGGGAAATAGATTCTTGAGTTTCTTGAAGACCGTTTGATTGAGTTCAACGGGGTGAACATCATGGGCGATCCTGTAATGGATGCATACACAAAGGCGTACAACGATTCCGGAAACATGATTCAAGCTTTTGGAGTGATCACCGGTGGCGGGCAGGTGTTGTGGCAGAGCGACAACTGGGACCTCGGCGCAGATGCCAAGAGCTTGGTTTCAGCAGTCACCAGTAGGGCTGCTAGCGTTATACAAAACCAAGTGAAGTACAGCACATTGAGAACGAGCCCAGAAAGCCTTGTGGCCAGAAACACCGGTGGCAATGGAACTCTGGTGTTAGCCAAGATAGAAGGTGACAAATGGGTAGTTGCTTGGGCTGCGAAAGACGCCGCGCCCGATGGAATCTACGTCGACGTAGATCGGGCTGCCAAGTCTCTTAAGGGTAAAATATGATTATCAACAGCTGAAACGCAGGGGTTGGGGGACACCTATATGGGCTCCCCTTCACCACGGCTCGAAGGTCCGCTGTGAATCAGTTTCGGTGGTAGTGTTATGGGGTCAATCATTGAGGATGAGTGGGCAAAGCTCTATTCCAGCAATCCCCGGGTGCAGCGGTTTGCTGTTTGCAGGGAGTCACTAATAGTCTGGCAGACTGGTAATTGGAATCTAGTGAACGATGTTTCAGACTTAGCGCAGGCTCCCAAGAATGCGGCTGACACAGTGAACGTCAATGGGGTCCCTTATCGCAGGATAAGCTCTTCTTCCGATTCTTATGTGGCAACAGCTGAAAATAATCAAGGTCATTTCCTGATGGCGTCTATCGATCGTACTGCTTGGCTGTTGGGTTGGGCCACTCCTGAATCCATCCCCGAGTTAGCTGTTATTGATCTTGCAAGATCTGCGACTCGCCTCAAGGGATTGATCTGAACACATCTCAGTGTCTGATTCCACTTGAACTAGTGCATACATGCTGTTCTTCGGCTTTTCTTGAGAAGCGACCTCATGCATCATGAACTCTCTCCGTTGCGCAAAGAATAAGAGGGGTTCTACATTTCTACTTGCTCGGCTTCCTATTCGAGGGAACTAATCAATGACGGTTGCAGCATTCATTCTGGTCAAAATAATTGGCACCGACAATAGGGGTGTTCTCGAAAAGTTCAAGGCCATGCCAGAAGTCGTGGAATCCTACATCCTGTTCGGCGCCTGGGACTTAATCATTCATGCTGAGTTCACGGACAATGAAGCGATGAGTAACTTCGTTGTGGACAAGATAAAAACAATTGAAGGCGTGGGCGACACGCAGACTAACATCTGTGCTTCGAAGTAGGTTCTGTTGACCGGTAATCAGAGGAACCTCACCGCAACCCAGTGGTGCTGCGCTTTTGTTTACTGCATGCTATTGTACGTCTGAGGAGTCGCTAGGAGTCCGAGAATAGTATTTCTTGCATCTTTCTCTGAATCTGCACATACTCATCCGAGCCCATCGAGTAGATGTTCAACATCAACTCAAAAAGCTCCAATACCTCCGGGTCAGCTACATCGCCTCGAATCATCTTGGCAATCTTCCCGCGATACTCCATCTGCAATAGAGTGCTCTTCAACCACAACTTTGAAAGCTCATTGCCACTCTCCGGGGAGATATTAAGATCAAATATGCTTGCAATCTTCTCTCGCCCCTCAGAAATCTTGCGCTTGATATGTTCCTCGTCAGCTAATGGATCTGATCCAAGTAGCATGAATCCCTTGGCCGTACGACGGTAGTAGTCTGTGGTTCGTTTTCCCGTTGTGACTGTGCCGTATTTGATGACATAACCGCTTTCAATCAGCTTGGGGAGGTGGTGATACAGTTGATTCTTCGTAATGACTTCACAGCAGTCGGACTCGACAGATGCCCTAACAATCTCAACAACTGACATGATGTTACGTTTCACCATTTTCTGTCGAATGATTCTCTCATTGGTTTCCTCATTGAAATCCTGGGTCGTCTGAGTGTCATCAATGCCCTGCCTCAGAACCTGGACGATCTGAAACCTTACAAGCTCCGCAAGCTCATCGCATTTCTGCTTGTCATAGACGAACTCGATCTCTTTCTGAGGTTTCTTGCCCTCCTTAGTTAGGACAATATCCTTCAGAGTATCAGTCTTGTTTTCGAAGGCTGTATTGATGTTTCCCAAGTTGATTTCCTCGCTTTCTGCTGCGTTTCCAAGTTGGATATTATGGTTTGCCCTATTTAAGTTTCTGGTACAAACCATTTGTCCGTCACGCATTTTGCGTGGATTGGTTTGCGACACAAACCTTATATGGATTCATACCTATACTATAGATAGCTGAATGGTTTACTTCACACACCTTTTAGCGAACGGTGAAACACAATGGCACTGTCAAAGAATACACGTAACACATCTGTAACGCAGAACGCAAAGGTTGCCAAGGTCCAGTCGACCGGAGCACTAAGCTACGCATACATCTATCGGAGGTGATAGAACTGGCACTCACAAAAATGGATGGGAAAGAGAGGAAGGGTCTCCCGAAGAAGCCTGTCTCAACAAATGCTGTTGCACACTCATATCTCTACACCCGATAGAGGGTGATTAGAATGGTATCCGACAATGATTCCGTTCAATCCTGCGCTGAAGACAAGGGAGATTGTCCCCTGCGCACCCAAGCTCATTATATGATCACACGTGAGGAAGTTTTCGCGTGGGAAGCCACGTGAGAGCTTCACTCTGATTCTTCGTAGTTATCGTGGCGTCAGGATGAACTCAATCTCATGAAGCAGGTCTGCGATTGCCTGACCAATATCCGTTAGCGCCAGATACGGATTCCCTCCTTCTCCACGGAGTTGCAGTACTAGTCCCGATTCTGTCAGCTCTCGCTTAATCTGCTCGAAGTCCAATTCCGACTCGCGAATGGCCTCCAATGCCTCTCTCATTTCCTCCTCGAACCTGTCACCCCACTTGAGCTGTAACAGGAGTTCCTTCACTCTAGGCTGTGAAATGTACTGTATGTTCATTGATGCACCATCGAAACGTGCAACAGAGGAGATAAGAATGGTGCGCTGTTACTCCCAGAATGACAACAACCCCTAATCCCCTCGTCTGAGTACTTGCACATGTTCTGGATTTGTCTTAAATCGAGCCAAACACACAAGAACTGGAATGAGTCTATGCCGAGCACAGAGAGATGTCATTCTTGACGGGCGACGAAGAACCAAGATGCATATTGTGCAATGAACCTTCCACTGATGATGACCCTCTCCTGGAAGTGAGAGGATGGATCCGGACTATGCTCGGACAGGATGGTATGGCCCATCATCAATGCATGGCAAGGACGGCCAACGATGCCGCTTTCAGCAAGGGCGATATTCCTTGGGATATATCCCGACCGCACCCCGCTCTGGTCAACCTAGTAGAAACCAAGCGAATAGTGCCCGGGAGAGTATTCGAACCAGGTCCCGGTTTGGGCCATGATGCGGTGTATCTCGCTTCTAATGGATTCAGAGTAACTGCATTGGACATCTCAAAAAGGGCAGTATCTATGCTTCGGAAACACATTGAGAAACTGGGGCTTGATATCGACCTGATTGTCGGGGATGTGTTGAGGGACGGTCCCACGGAAGGGCAGTTTGATTATATCTTTGAGCGATCGGTTCTTCAAACGCTGCCCCCCACACAGCGTCCCCACTACATCCTACGCCTGGCCGAGAATCTAAAGCCGAGGGGCGAATACATTGGCATAATACGAGGTCCACGAGAACCTATCCCAGAATCGCAGCCCTATACATTCACTAGGGACATGATAGAGCAGCTTCTATCTACGCATTTCAGGAATATCGAGATAACGAGAGTTCCCTCAGGATCCAACAATAGCCAGTCAGAGTACTTCCTTGTGATTGCGTGTCGACGCTAGTCTAAGACTCCACCACTGCGTTTTCGGTCTGCAAGTCACTTCCCCCCGAGTTGCTTTCGTTTGCAGCTGCTCGCCTACAACTGAAGACAAACATCAAGAACGCCACTATCGACATTATGGCGCCATTAATCATTATGGCAAGATAGCCTGGCCACACTGAAATTAGGAGAAACGCAATCAATGGTCCTATCACGCCGGAGATTGACATGACTGACTGCAGAAGACCGGATGCCGTAGATTTCTCAACATTGCGCTCAGTCACGTACTTCAGCGCACCAACATAGAGACATGCCCACGCAAGCCCAAGTAGAATCTGCGTTGGAAGGACTTCGAAGATATTTGTGATAAGAGTGAAGGAAGCGAAAGCCATTGCGCTCGTGACTAGGCCAATGGAGATTAGCTTTCTGCTGTCAAAGCGATCGGTTAGCAAAAGCATGAACACTACCTGAGCTAGGGCATTCGTTGCCTGGATGATTCCAATCATGAACAAATCTGCTCCTTCTAAACTGAGAAGGAAAAGGGGCCATAGGGCCCACATGGCATGGGCACTACTATGCCTAATGAGCATCCCGAGATAGATTGGGAGGTTTCGCTTGATTGTTTCAATTGGGAATAGCGGAACTTTCACCCGTACTCCGGAAACCGGTGGTAGTGTCAGAGCGCTCAAGAATGCCAACAGGAAGAAAGAAGATGAAATCAGGAAGGCGTAGTGAATATCGAAACCTGCTGCAAAACCAGCGATGACTGTGCCTACTCCCCATCCAACAGCACCAAATGAGGCAAACCTCCCCATCTTCATTTTGGAGTCATGCGCGTAAGCTGCCAAGGCTCCTGGATAAACACCCACACAGAAACCGGTCCCGATTCTAATCATGAGGAGCACTTCAACGCTATCGGCTAGGAATAGAAGTGCAACGCTTAACGTCGAAGCCAGGAGTCCCGCACGGAGAATGAGCCGTCGTCCGTGGATATCCCCGGCTCTGCCGAAAATGTAACTGGAGATGAATACAGCTGCGGAGTAAGCGCCCGCAATCCAGGTGACTTGGATGTCACTTGCCCCTAGACCTTGGAGAAGAATCGGGACGTATGTGAAGGATGAGAGTATGGCCGCCCCTGCCATTAGCTGTACAGTTTCAGTCTTCAAACACAGTCACTGGACCGCTCCCCCACCATCTCTCTTTTTAACAGTCTGGTAAGGTTGTCGAAGTAGAGAGGAATCTGAGATTATAGCAAAAACAATTATCTCTCCTTCCTAGTACCAAAGAGGGACGGTATGCGAAGTGGTTTCAGCCAGAACCAAGTTCATAATCATCACTCTGGATGAGGTAGCGCTAGTACCGATTGCCATTCTGCTTGCGCATTTCTTTGCACCAGAGTACACGGTATTAGTCGCTGTCGTGGGAATCATTATTGCAGCAATCTTTGTGCCCGTCAAGTACTACTTGGTGTATCCTACGCTCAAACAAACGGAGTCTCATCAACTCTACAATCTGGTCGGAATGACCGCCGTTGTGATTAGCACTGTGACGAGCACATCAGGGAAGGTACGGCTTGGTTCCGAGATATGGGACGCTCTCTGTGATGAAGGTTCTGATTTTCCAACTGGATCAAAGGTAAGGATAGTTTCGAGAGAGAGCCTCAAGGTCCACGTTGGTCCAACTGAGGATGTACCCGAGAGCACTGAACCTCATTCGTGAAATCACTTAGCGTTGCTCAACAGGTACTGAAAGATGAGTCGAATCGTCTTTTCTACATCTTCAATGTTAATGGTTTCGAAGCTGCTATGAGAGTATCTGCACGGTATCCCAATAGCTGACACCACCTGACCCTGTGAAGCTATCTGGGAACCATCAGTGGCGTAGTTGTGATACACAGCTCTCTGCACCGGAATTCCCAAATTCCTTGCTAAAGTGAATAGTTCCTGATTCTGCTTGTGTGAGTAGTGTATCTGGTTGTCCTTTATGACAATCACAGGACCCTTGCCCAGAGACACACCTGCTTCACCTGAGGTTCCGGGGTAATCGTCTGCAAGACCGATATCAACAACCAGCACACCGTCGACATTCAGGTTCCGTGCGACTGCCGCTGCACCCTTGGCTCCCAGCTCTTCCATGACCGTGCTGACGAGTGTGAGTGTTGGGCGATCCTTCTCGGAAATCTTGGATAACATCTCAGCAAGTTTGACTATTATCACAAGACCCACGCGATCATCGAATGATTTGCCGCATAGATTGTGTCCGATCTTCTCGATTGGTGCGGCATAGATGACTGGATCCCCTATCTGTATCCCTGCTTCAGCCACTTCCTCTGCTGAACCCAGGCCAACGTCAAGGAAGACCTCTTCCCATTTGGGAATCTCCTTCTTCCCCTCAGCGCCTGCTATGTGAGCAGTCTTCACGCAAAATACTCCCGGAATGAAGCCTCCCTCTGTCATGACAAGCACCCATTGTCCTGGTAACAGCCTCAAATCCGGAATGTATCCTTGAGTGTTCCATTTCGCTCGGATGAACCCGTTCTCGTCAATGTTGCTAACTAGGAATCCGACTTCGTCTGCATGTGCTACTATCGCGAAATGTCTACTCGTGCCCTCCATAGTAGCAATGAGATTGCCAATTTTATCCACAGAAACATCGCTGCAGTAGTCCTTGACCAGCTCCTTGATTTTCTCCTGAACGAGAGTTTCTCTTCCTACGGGCCCAGGAGCTGCACACAGGGTTCTGAGCAAGTCTAGGATATTCTCAGTCAACTCGATTCCACCTCGCAATCCTGTGAAACCGTCACTTAAGAGATACACCATCGGTGATTGCTTTAGAAATATCGCACTTCCAGTTGCATCCGATTAACCTTTCCAAAAACGAATCATCAAGACTCATGATAGATGCGAGGTATTCCTGCTTCGTATAGTTCTCCGATTACCTGTGCATAAATAGCTTGGTTGAACTTGTACTGTATGGCTCTCGAAGACATCCTGCTCGGACTTGCTATGGGACTGTTCCTCACACTGATTGTTTACCTTGCTATGAGTGCGCGTCTCAGGCATCGCATCTCATTGGTTGAGGCAGAGTTCAGACAGCTCTGGGCTGAACAGGAGACGGGGATTAGGAAAGACGCAGCAGACCGTAGCCGCTATGTGCTCAAGGGGAAGATTGCTGAACACATGGTCCCTCTCTTGAGTGACGTTTTCAAATACGACCCATCAGATGCAAGGTTCATCGGAGCGCCCATAGACTACCTAATCTTCGATGGTTACACCGCAGTGA
>Ga0209986_10000290_pt1 | contig 48226 bp, 41 predicted proteins | sample BlataG_FD_183168 | JGI IMG/M metagenome (GOLD analysis project Ga0209986, IMG submission 183168) | Deep subsurface microbial communities from Black Sea to uncover new lineages of life (NeLLi) - Black_00105 metaG (SPAdes) (version 2) | ecosystem: Environmental > Aquatic > Marine > Oceanic >... | reverse complement strand
ACCATGCTGGAGCGGTCGTGCTACGCCGACACCGCACTGGCCAGCAGGGAACGCATCGACCGGGCGATGGCCATCGCCGCCAAACCGCACCATGGCCAGGTCATGCTGGCGGCCGCCGTGGAACTGGCGACCGCGCGTGGCGTCAAGGCAGGCTGGCGACGGCAACTGGCGGCCTTCGCCGCACTGCATCCGCGGCCCGCCATGGTGATATGGGGCGATCAGGACAAGGTGCTGCCGGCCCACCACCTCGAGCAGGCCCGCCGGGTGCTACCGCACGCCGAGACCCATCTACTGCCCGGTATCGGGCACATGCCGCAGATCGAGTGCCCCGACGAGTTCGCCGCCCTCGTGCTGCCGTTCCTGGACCGGGCATCCCGCGCCGCTGTGGGGTAGTGACGGCGGCGGGTCTGCGGATCAGGCGGCGCGGCGTGAGCCGGTGCCGACGCGCTCGGCCCGGTCGGCCCGGTCGGCGCGTTGCTGGCGATGCGGTTTCGGGTTCGCCGCGTCCGCCGGCGCAGCGTCGATCTCGACACGTGCCGCCGCAGGGGACGGCGCGCGCCGCGGCGCGGCCACCGGCACCGGATCGGTCGCTGTCGCGGTGGGCCGAGAACGGGCAGCGCTCGGGTTTGGCGGCGCGGCGGGTACGGCGACAGGCACGGTCAGATCGGCAGGGGTGGGGGGTCCATAGGGATCGACCGCCCCGGCGTACACCGGTGGCCCGCCGACCCCGTAGGGCCCCGGCGGCGTGGTGTGGAAGGGCCGGTTCGCCGGATCGCCGGTGACGTAGGCGATTCCGTTGTCCCAGCCGGTCGGAATCGCCGTGAGGAAATTGGCCGCCGTGGTGATCGGGTTGGGGAAGTACAGGTACTTCGCCGGGGTCGGCGCACCCGGGTTGATCGTGCGGTCATAGCCCGTCTCCACCAGAACACGAAGCGGAGGATCGAGAATGGTGGCGAGCAGCGGCCCGAGGTAGGGCACAACCGTCAGCGGGCGCAGCAACGGCAGCGTCGTTGTCGGAACCAGATAATAGGTCGAATCCTGGTATTGGCCTTGGAGTGCCGGCGTTCCGGACCCTCCCTCGGGATGCTCGTATAAGAACCCCACGAGTGCGTTGAGATCTGCGAGGAGGTTGAGCGGATTGATCGGGAAGTCGCCCACCGGGTCGTACTGGTGGACGGCATCGACTGTGGTCAACGGCGTGGGCTGGGGAGAATTGGTCACCGTCGCACCGTTGAACGTCACTCCCAGGATCGGTATGTGGACGCCGACGAACCGCTCCAGGATCCCGCCGTTGGGCCGGTTGGGGTTGGACTCGAACACGAAGCTGACCAGTCCCGACGGCGGATGCGCGATCAGCTCGCTTTTCATCATGCCGGCTATCACGGCGCTCTGGGAGTAGCCGAACACCGTGTAGGAGGTATCGGTGAGTTGGCGGGACCCGGTGCTGACGAAAGGGGCGTCAGTCACCGTGCAGGCGACACCGCCCAGGCAGTCTCGGAGGTTGGCCAGTCCGATGTCGACCGACTCGTCGTACGTCATCGCGCGCAGCCCGGTGATCGGCCAGAACTGGGCGGGGGTGCGAACAGCCACCGGGGTGCAACCGGGGTCGCCGCCGGTACAGAGGCCTGACGGGGCCACGAAGCCGTTATACGCCCAGTCGACGTAGAAGTTGATGTATTCGGTGGTGTCCTCAGGGATGCTCAACGGGTGGTCGGTCCCGCCCATGTAGAGCGCGGTCGCGGCTAAGTCGATCGCTGACCGGACCGTGACGGGCACGATCAGGATCACGGCGGCCGCGACGGCCCACACCGCCGTCAGGACTGATCGGATGTAGCGCATAGTCCCCCCTTTGCCTGCGGACACGCCAGGCATCTTCAAAGTACCCGCACGCGGCGGGAACTGACCAGGGGTCGTAGTTGCTGTGCCGGCAGCCGCGAGAGTGCGAGTCGGTACGGCGACACGCCGCTGAGGCGTGCATGTCACGCACGGTCGCGGCCGCGCGGATGCTCCGGGCCGTTAGTTGACCGGCACATCCAGGATGGCGCGGGGCTGCCCCGCGCCCGGCCCGTCGAAATGCCACCATTCGCCGGAATAGCCGGTGATTCCGCCCTTGGCCATGGCGTTGCGCAGGATCGCCCGGCTGCCCTGTTGCTGCGAACTGAGGCCGTTGGTGGCGTAGGCCTCCGCCAGTGGGGTGAAGCTGTCGAAATCGGTGCCCATATCCACCAGGACACCGCCTGCGGCCATGGTCACATCCACCGAGCGGCCGGCCTCGTGGCTGCGCGCGAAGCCGGTGGGCCGGGCCACCCATGCCGGATCGGGCACCGCCTCGAACATCTGCACCTGCACCTCATGCGGGCGGTAGCAGTCCCAGAACACCAGCGTCAGCCCCTTCGGGCGCAGCGCGTCCGCGGCCGTCGCCAACCCCGGGCCCATCGACTGATGCACCAGGCAGCGGGCATCGGGCGGATACACCGGCATGCCCAGGAAGTTGTTCGCGGTGGCGTAGCGCAGGTCGACGATGGCATCGGGAACCACCGTGCGCACGTCGATCAGTCCGGCGGCGGCAGCCTGGGGATTGACCGGCGGCACACCCCCATCGGGGGCGGCGGCGGCCATCGCCGGCGGCGCCACCAGCAGAACTGCGGTAACCAGGACACGTCGCATCCCAGCATTGTCCCCGCCCGCCACCGGGACCCGCTCTGCCAGCCCGGGTCTGGCTTGCCAGCTGTCCCTGGAGTGACTCGAGTGACACCTGTAACGAATCACGGGCGGTATCGGATTGACCGTGTGAAGGCTTTCATCGTCGCGGAGGTGAACCGTTGCTTGGTAGACGATCTGTCGCAGTGGTGTTCGGTATCGCGCTGGCCGTGCTGGCGGCTCCGGCGGCGGCGGCCGAGCAGGTGCTTCCCGCCGAACCGGCGGTGCCGGTAGCCGCTGATCCCGCCTCGGTCCCGGCGGCGCAAATCGTCGCGCAGTCCGAGGGGGTGTCGCACCTGCCGAGTCCGGAGAGCCTGCCGCCGGGCACCACCCAGACCCCTCCGCAGCGGCGCACCCTGGGCTATCTCCGCGATATCTGGCAGGCCGTCCGCACCGAGGACGTCACCATGGGCGACGCCCTGCTGCTGCTCGCCCAGCGGCCGATGGACTCGGTTGCACCGGGCTCCGCACCGCAACAACGTCCCAACCCCGTCCCGCTGCCGGCCGAGGACCCCGCGGTACCCCCGGCACCGGCACCGTAGTCGGCAGCTAGTCGGCAGCCCCCAGGCTCACCGCGACCTCGTTGCGGCGCCGGAACGGAATCGTCCACGGCGGGTCATAAAACCAGCCGACCGGCTCCTCCTGGACATCAATGGAATTGGCCCGCAACGCCGCCATTAACTGGTCGGTGTGCGCTGCGACCGCGGCGGGGCTGGGAAGCCCGGAGAACTGCAGGACCGCCACCCGTTCGGCGGGAACGTTGACCAGTCGCACCCGGTCGTCGCTCGGTGTGGGCAGGGTATCCAGCGTGTACTCCGAGGGCATGAAGAACCGGACCACCCACTGGCCTGCCGCCCCGCGCTGGGTGGCGACGGGTGCGGTCATGGCGATCTTCTCGCTCTGCTGCTGGGCGACCGGTGCGGTCATGGCGATCTTGGTCTTGCTCTTGTTGCCGCCGAAGATGTAGCGGGCCAACCGCCGGAATCCCTCATTGCGGGCCGGTTCCTCATCGGCATCGATGGTGGTCTCGGCGGCGATGCGCGACCCGTAGCGCCGGATCTCGACGTTATCGACCCGCCGTTCCACCGTGAACGGTGGTTCCTCGGTCCCGTGCCGGATCCCGACGATGGTTCCGGCTGCCTCGGCCACCTGGCCGAGCGCCCCGGTGATCTTGTTCAGCATGACAACTCCCTGTCCTCGGTGATGGTCGTTCAACGCTCGGCGATGAGTCACTGTTCCGGGTCTGGCACTGATAGTTTGCGCCGATGAGGGATCTGCTCACCAGCACCCCACTCTGGGCGATCTGCGCGCTGCTCCTGGTCTTCTTCATTGGCGTCAGTTACTCGGCGAGGGCGCTTATCCGGCGTCGCTGTTCTGGCGATACCTGTGAGGATCTTGCTGACCAGGCCAGCCACCTGCTCACCGGATTGGCGGCGACATTCGCCTTTTTCGTCGGCTTCGCGATCACCGTCACCTGGGGAGCGGTCTCCGCGGGGCAGGCCGCGGTCGAGCAGCAGGCGGCCGCTATCCAGCAGATGGCCTGGAAGCTCAACAACATCCCGGACCGGGCCGCGTCGGCTGCGCTGATGGACAAGTTGGGTACCTATGCCGCGACGGCGGCGAATGGCGACGATGCCTTCCTCGTCAGGGGGGACACCACCAACCTGCCCTCACTGATCCCGCTGGACCGGTTCGAGGACGCCCTGCACATCTACGCATTCGGTCCCAGCGCCAAACCGCAGGAAGTGAACAGTCTGGTCACTGCGGCCGCCCTGGTCGGGACGAGTTCAGCGACGGTTGCGGCCGTGGCCAAGCGCACCCTGCCGGGGGTTCTGGCGGCGCTGCTGCTGATCACCGGGGTACTCGTCGCCATCGTCATGGGCATCACGACGGTGACCACCCGTCGACCGGTTCTGTTCTTTGTTTGGTGCCTAATCCCGGCGCTGTCGATCACGGTGGTGATTGCGCTGGCGTACCCTTTCGCTCACCGTATCGGCGTTAATCTCGCTCCACTGCAGGCGGTGGCCTCGGTGCTCAACCGCTAGCGGTGCGCCGGCCGAGTGAGCCGCGCGTAGCGCGTCCGGTGGAAATCGGTGGAGCCGAACTCGTACTGGATGGCGATCAGCCGCTTGAAGTAGTGCCCGATGGCCAGTTCCTCGGTCATACCCATCCCGCCGTGCAACTGCACGGCGTTCTGCCCCACGAATCGCGCCGCCCGCCCCACGGTGGCCTTGGCCGCCGAGACCGCCCGGGCCCGCACATCGGGATCGGCATCGAGGTTCAGCACCGCGAGGTAGGCCGCTGAGACCGCCTGTTCGAGTTCCATGTGCATGTCCACCATCCGATGCTGTAGCACCTGGAAGCCGCCGATCGGTTGGCCGAACTGCTGGCGGTTCTTGCAGTAGTCGACGGTGTCGGCAAGGACTTTTCGCATGGCGCCGACCGCCTCGGCGCAGACCGCGGCCGCTCCCTCGTCTCGGGCCCGGGCCAGGGACGCCCAGCCGTCCCGGGCGAGAAGAGCGTCGGCGGGCAGGTGGAGGCCGTCGAAGACCACGTCGGCGGCCCGGCGGTCGTCGACGGTCCGGTAGGAGTGCACCTCCAGACCCGTTGCGGCGGGATCGAACTCAGTCAGGAAGAGCGAAATACCCTGTGCGTCGCCAGGTTTGCCGCTGGTGCGGGCGGCGATCACCAGGTGGGTGGCGAGCGGGGCGGTGCTGACGACGATCTTGGATCCGGTGATCACCCAGTGTGTGTCATCGAGAACGGCACTGCTGGACAAGTCCTCCCAGTGATCACCGCTGTCGGCTTCGGTGACCGCCAGCGCGACCACGGCGGACCCGTCGGCGATGCGCTCCAGTACCCGCGTGGCGGGGTCGGTGCCGGCCCGGGCCAGGATCCCGCCCGCCACCACGACGGTGTCGACGAAGGGTTCGATCACCAGAGCACGGCCGAGTTCCTCGGCGATCACCATCGCCTCGACCGGTCCGCCGCCGCTGCCGCCCGCCGACTCGGGCAGGGTCGCGCCGAGGATGCCGAGGTCCTCGGCGAAACAGCGCCAGATATCCGGCTGCCAGCCGGGGCCGGTCTTGGCCGCTGCGCGGCTGGTCTCCAGGTCGTAGCGCGAGGCGAGGAACCTGCTCAGGCCGTCACGCAGCAGGTCCTGTTCCCGGTCGAGATTGAAGTCCATATCGCCTACAGCCCCAGGGTGGCTTTGGCCAGGATGTTGCGCTGAATCTCGTTGCTGCCGGCGTAGATCGAGCCGGCCCGGTCGTTGAAATATCGCAGGGGGGCCACCGCCTGCCAGGCCTCACCGCTGACGTAGCCGTCGTCAGGAGGGGTGAAGTCCGCCACCGGGCCTCCGGGCCGGGTGCCGTGCGGCTGGTAGACCCGGCCGCGCGGACCGGCGGCCTCCATCGCCAGTTCGGTGATGCCCTGGCTCAGTTCGGTGGACAGGATCTTCAGCATCGACGATGCCGCGCCGGGATTGCGGCCGGCGGACACGGTGGTCAGCACCCGGTATTCCAGGATCTCCAGTACCTCGGTGCGGATGCGGGCATCGGCGAGTTTGGCGGCGAAGACCGGGTCGTCGATCAGGGCCCCGCCGGCCGGGCCGGGTTGCCGTTGGGCAGCCGCGGCGATCGACTCGGCCATGACCTGCAGGGCCGGTGCCGCCGCCCCGCCGCCGCGCTCGAACTCCAGCAGGTACTTGGCCACCGTCCAGCCGTCGTCGATCCGTCCGATCACGTTGGACTTGGGCACCCGCACGGAGTCGAAGAAGATCTGGGTCTGGATCTCCTCGCCGGAGGTCATCACCAGCGGGCGGATCTCGATCCCCGGTGTGCTCATGTCGATGAGCACGAAGGTGATGCCCTGCTGCTTGCGTGCCGACCGGGTGGTGCGCACCAGGGCGAAGATCCAGTTGGCCTCCATGGCATGGGTGGTCCAGATCTTGCTGCCGGTGCACACCAGGTCGTCGCCGTCGTCGATAGCGGCCATCGACAGCGCGGCCAGGTCCGAACCGGCTTCCGGTTCGGAGTAGCCCTGGCAGAAGAACACCTCTCCGGTGAGGATGCGCGGCAGGAAGTAGCCCTTCTGTTCGGGTGTGCCGAAGGCGATGATGGCGTGGGCCACCATCATGATTCCCATCGGGGACAGCGACGGAGCCCCCGCCAGGGTGGATTCCCGGCTGAAGATGTAGTGCTGGGTCAATGTCCAGTCGCAGCCGCCGTATTCGACCGGCCAGGCCGGGGCCGCCCAGCCACGCTCGTGCAGGATCGCCTGCCAGGCCATGCTGGCCTCGTGATCGGCGTAGACACTCGTCATCAGCCGGCCGGCCTGACGCAGATCCGGGGTGAGCTTCTCGTCCAGGAAGGCCCGGACCTCATCGCGGAACTCGAGATCCCTTGACGACCAGGTCAGATCCATCTCGCGTCCCCTATCTGCGCACCGCTGATCTCACAAACGGTAAACCCCGCGGGCGGCGGGGGTGGCGGGGGTGGGGTGCGCGAAAGGTGGTGTGTTTGAAAGCCCGCGCCCGCGGGAACAGGAACCGTCGAGGCCGACCGCGCCACCCCAGACCCGCACCGGAGAGGCCCGGCCCCTGTGGAAGGGGTCGGGTCTCTCAAAATTTCACGGGCGGCATTTCACGGGCGGCATTTCACGTGCGGCATTTCACGGGCGGCATTGCACGGGCGGCATTTCACGGGCGGCGCGGCGGCGGCGGGTCCCCTGCCGATATCCACCGGATGGGGGATGTGTAAACGCGTCCACCCGGCAGGCTCTTCTGGATATCCCCGAGGAGGTGCGTCCATGCCGGTATGGCGCCTGCGCGATTACCACGATGAAGACCTCGATCAGGCCATCGGAGTGTGGGATGAGAGCCGGGGCCCCGGTTCGGCCGAGCCGGTGTTCAGCGTGGCCGAAGTGATGGCCGCGGCTCGGGCAGGCGAGCCGGCGGTGGTGGCCGAGGTGGGCAATGAGGTCGTCGGGATGGCGGTGGCCCAGACCCAGGGGGAGCGGGCCTGGATTCTGCTGCTGGCCATCGCGGCGCGGTGGCGGGGCCGCGGTGTCGGTTCGGCGCTGCTGGCCGACCTCGAGCGGCGGCTGCGGACCCAGGGAGTTCGCCGCATCTGCGCGGCGCTGCCCGATGGTGCCACCGGCGCCGCGGCGCTGGAGAACTCCGGGTACACCCGCCGCGACAAGTTGGTGTACTACGAATTGCTCGAACACCTGGGCCCCGATCAGGCCAACCTGCTCGACGAACTGGGCGGGCAGATGCTGCCGCCCGGGCTGTGGGGGGACCTGGCCGGGATGGAATACGAGAAGCAGATCATCGAGCGCCGCATCGTCGACCCGCTGGGCCATCCAGACGTCGCCGAGCGTTACGGAGTCAGCCCACCGAAGGCTGTCATCCTGTTCGGCCCGCCGGGAACCGGAAAGACCAGCTTCGCCAAGGCGATCGCGTCCCGGCTGGGCTGGCCCTTCGTGGAACTGTTCCCGTCCCGGCTCGCGGCGACCGGGACCGGAGGGCTGGCGGCATCGTTGCGGGAGGCGTTCGCCGACCTTGCCGAACTCGATGAACTGGTGCTTTTCATCGACGAGGTGGAGGAGATCGCCACCGCCAGGGCCGGCGCCTCCACCGCCGAACTGGGGGTGACCAACGAGCTGTTGAAGCTGATCCCGGCCTTCCGGCAGCACGACAGCCGACTGCTGGTCTGCGCTACCAATGCCGTGCACTCACTGGACTCGGCGTTCCTGCGGCCCGGGCGCTTCGACTACGTGATCCCGGTCGGACCGCCGGACCAGCCCGCCCGCCGGGCGGTGTGGCAGCGCTATCTCGGGGCGGCCAACGCCGGAATCGACGTCGACCGGCTGGCCGTCGCATCGGAGCTGTTCACCCCTGCCGATATCGAGTTCGCCGCCCGCAAGGGTTCTCAGGCGGCCTTCGAGCGGGAGATGCGCGACGGTGGCGGACGGCCGGCGGTCACCGAGGACTACCTGACGGCGATCGGGCAGATCCGGCCGACGCTGACCGCGGGGATGCTGGCCGAGTTCGATCGCGGCAAGGACGATTTTGCACGTCTGTAGTTGCGAATCCCGTTACCTGAATGCCGACAGTGGTACAAATTGACGCATGCCTGAATCGGCTGAACGTGGATGGACGTTTCTGACCAACCATGCGCACGTGTTGTTATGTCTGGCCCGCGGTGAGGCGTTAACCGCCCGTGAACTGGGTTTGCAGATCGGGATCACCGAACGCGCGGTGCAGGTGATCTTGGCCGATCTCACCCGCGGCGGCTATCTGGTCAAGACCAAGCAGGGCCGCCGCAATCTCTACAAGGTCAACGCCAGAGGGCGGTTGCGGCATCCTCTGGAGGCCCATCACACCGTCGGGCAGTTGATCACCGCCTTGGAGTAGCCCTGCACCGCAGAGGCCCGAGGCGGTCGCGGTAACGTCCGGGTACAGCGCGGAGAGGAGTCGACCGGATGCCGCGCAGCGGCTCGGCCCGAGGCTTCGACGCCCGCTGATCCCGTTCGAGCCGAGGAGGCCCCGATGCCCATCGCCCTGACTGACGACCACCGCGAACTCGGCGACGTCGCCCGTTCATTCCTGACCTCCCAGAAGGCCCGGTCGGCGGCCCGGGAGACTCTCGACGCCGACGACGAGGCCCGCCCGCCGTTCTGGCGGGAGCTGGCCGGCCTCGGCTGGCTGGGACTGCATGTCGATGAGGCCTACGGCGGGTCGGGCTTCGGGCTGCCCGAACTGGTGGTGGTCATCGATGAACTGGGCCGGGCGGTCGCGCCGGGGCCGTTCGTACCCACGGTCGCGGTGTCCGCAGTGCTGGACGCGGTGGGTACCGAGGAGCAGAAGGCTCGGCTGCTGCCCGGGCTGATCGACGGATCGCGCACCGCCGCAGTCGGTTTCGCCGGCGAACTGGAGATTTCCGATGGGCACGTCTCCGGTGATGCGGGTGTGGTGATCGGCGCCGGACTGGCCGATGTGCTGCTGCTTCCGGCCGGTGCGGACATGGTGCTGGTGGAGCGCGGCGCCGCCGGGGTCTCGGTGCAGGTGCCGGGAAGCCTCGACCGAACCCGGCGCTCCGGGCGCGTCGCGCTGGCCGACGTCGCCATCGGCGACAATCTGCTGCCCGGGGCGCGGGAGGCGGCCCTGGCCCGCGCCCGCACCCTGTTCTCCGCCGAGGCGGTCGGCGGGGCATCGGAGTGTGTCGAGACCGCGGTCGAATACGCGAAGGTGCGTGAGCAGTTCGGCCGGACCATCGCGACCTTCCAGGCGGTCAAACACCACTGCGCCGACATGCTGGTGGCCGCCGAATCGGCCGTTGCCTGCGTCTGGGACGCCGCCCGGGCGGCCGGTGAGGACCCGGGGGCGGGCGCCGGGGAGGGCGAAGACCAGTTCCGGCTGGCCGCCGCGGCCGCCGCGGCGCTGGCACTGCCGGCCTACCTCCGCAACGCCGAACTGAACATCCAGGTTCACGGCGGCATCGGCTTCACCTGGGAACACGACGCGCACCTGCACCTGCGCCGGGCGCTGACCGTCAACGCCGTCCTCGGGGGCGACGGCGCGGCCACCGATGTCTTCGGGCTCACCGCACGGGGCGTCGTCCGGGCCAACAGCCTGGATCTGCCGCCGGAGGCCGAGGCGTTGCGGGGCGAGATCACCGCCGAAGCGCAGCGGATCGCCGCGCTCGACGAGAAGACACAGCTCGATGAGCTCATCGCCACCGGTTACGTCATGCCGCATTGGCCCAAGCCGTGGGGTCGCGCCGCCGGGGCGGTGGAACAGCTGCTGGTCGAGGAGGAGTTCGCCGCCGCGGGGGTCAAGCGGCCCGACTACGGCATCACCGGCTGGGTGATCCTCACCCTCATTCAGTACGGAACCCCTTCGCAGATCGAGCGTTTTGTGGAGAAGGCGCTGCGCAAGGACGAGATCTGGTGCCAGCTGTTTTCCGAGCCGTCCGCCGGATCGGATGCCGCCGCCGTCAAGACCCGGGCCACCCGTGTCGACGGGGGCTGGCGGATCAGCGGCCAGAAGGTCTGGACGAGTGGTGCCCACTACGCGCGTCGGGGCCTGGCGACGGTGCGCACCGACTTCGAGGTGCCCAAACATGCCGGCATCACGATGGTGATCATCGATATGAAGGCCCCCGGTGTGGAGGTCCGCCCGCTGCGCCAGATCACCGGCGGCTCGGAGTTCAACGAGGTGTTCTTCAACGACGTGTTCATCCCGGACGAGGACGTGGTCGGCGAGCCGAATGCCGGCTGGACCGTTGCCCGGGCCACGCTCGGCAACGAGCGGGTGAGCATCGGTGGTGGGGCCGGCGGTATCGCGCCGGCCTCGGCCTGGCTGGTTCAGTTGGCCCAGGCCCACGGCGACCGGATGGCCGGGGCCGACGTTCGGGTCGGCCGATTCCTCGCCGACGATCACGCGCTGCGCCTGCTCAACCTGCGCCGCGCCGCGCGCAGCATCGAAGGTGCCGGCCCCGGCCCGGAGGGCAACATCACCAAACTCAAACTGGCCGAACACTTTCAGGAACAGGGTGCGATCGCGGCCGCACTGGTGGGCCCGGAGTTGGCGCTGGAGGGTGGTGAGGGTGCGCTGGCCGCCCGCGCCGCGATGGGCGCCCGCGGAATGGCGATCGCCGGTGGAACCTCCGAGGTGGCGCGCAACCAGATCGCCGAGCGCATCCTCGGCATGCCGCGTGATCCGCTGATCAAATAGGGCCGCCCCGGCTGGCCTCCTTCACCGCGAGCAGACGCAAAGTCGCACGTATTCGCCTGAGATCATCCGAGTTTGCGTCTGTTCGCGGCCGGTGGGGGAGGCCCGTGCACTTACAGTGATGGCCATGACCCCGGTCCGGATCGCCGTGCGCGGCATCCACTCGGTGCGGGTGCCCCCCGAGCAGGCGACGGTGCACGCCATGCTCAGTGGCGAGGGGCGTTCGGCTGAGCCGGTGTTTCAGGCGGTGGCGGCCGCACTCGCCGAGGTCCGGGGCTCGCTGGAATCCCGGCATCACCCCGGCGGTCCGGTCACCCGCTACGCCGTCGACCAGGTTCGGACCGGCTCGCACCGGCCGTTCCACCCTGATGGGGAGCAACTGCCCCCGGTATACACCGCCTCGGTGTCGATCACCGCGACGTTCACCGACTTCGACGACCTGGCCGCCTGGGTCCGGTGGGGTGCTCAGATCGGCGGCCTCGGCATCTCCCATGTCGACTGGGCGCTCACCGCCGCGAGTCGGCGCAAGGTCGAGCGCAAGACCCGCCGGAGGGCGGTCCGCGACGCCAGACGGCGCGCCCAGGACTACGCCGATGCGCTCGATCTCGGCCCGGTCGAGGTGAGCAGCATCAGCGATCCCGGTATCGGCGGTCCGGGGCAGCGCACGGTGCTGATGGCCGCCGCCTCGGCCGCCCCGGCGGCGGGGCCCGCGGAATTCGCTCTGCGGCCCGATGAGGTCGAGGTGGCCGCCGACGTCGAGGCGGTTTTCACCGTCCGCGGTGGCGCCTGATGGCCCGATTGGACGCAGCACCGTGGGCCCGCACGGTCGGTCTCTTCGCGGCGGTCTTCGTGGGCTACGTGGCCGGTGCGACGCTGTCCCTGAAGGCTTTCGGAGCCTCGGAGTTGGGCCCGGCATTCTTTCCCTCGGCCGGGGTCACCGCAGCGGCGATGCTGATGACCCGGCGCGCCCGGTGGCCCGCGGTGATCCTCGCCATCGTGCTGGGGGAGGGTGCCGTGGACTTCGCCGCCGGTTACGAGCCCTCGGCGATCGCCGGTTACGTGTTGGCCAACTCGGTCGAACCACTGCTCGGTGCCTCCCTCGTGCTGGCCTGGTGCAAAGGCGTTCCCGACCTGCGCCGTCGCCGGGACCTGGTCTACTTTGTCGCCGGTGCGTGCCTGGCCGGCCCGATGCTGGGCGGGCTGATCGGCGGGGCATCCGTCGCTGTTCATCTGGGAGCCTGGTGGCCGGGCGCCGCGCTGCGCTGGTTCGCCAGTGACGCCATCGGAGTCCTGGTGGTGGCAGCGCCGATCCTGCTGTGGCCCAGACAGATCCGTCTGCTCAGGGAACGGCCGGTGGAAGCCGTCGGAATCCTCGGTACCACCTCGGCACTGTCCTGGTTGGCGATCTGGACCGGGCTGCAGCCGTCCTTGCTCATCCTGCCGGTACTGGCGTGGGCGGCGCTGCGCCTCGATGTGCTCGGCGCCACTCTGGCCGGGGCGGGCGCCGCGTTCGCGGCGAACCTTCGGGCCGCGTCCGGGCTGAGCCTGTTCACCGATATGGACCTGTCCAAGTCGGGCCGGCTGGCGTTGATCCAGGCGATCATTGCGGTCAATGTCCTGTTGGCGATGTTGATCGCGCAGGAGGCCGCAGCGCGCCGGGAGGCGGCCCGGGAGCGGGCGCAGGAGCAGCAGGAACGGCGTCGCCTGCAGGCGCTGGCCGGATTGGCGCTGCAGTTGTCCGGTGCGCTGACCCCCGGTGACGTGGGCCGCGTATTGGAGAGCCAACTGGTCGCCGAACTCGAGGCGACCGGTGCGAAGGTGGGCTTGCTGACCCCCGATGGAAGCCGCCTCGAGTGGCTCAGTTTGGTGGGTTACCCGGCACCGATCCCCGCCGATCTCGGCAGCGGGGTGTCGATGGACCACCGGTGCGTGGCCACGGATGTGGCGAGCACCGGTCGGCCGGTCCTGGTCGACACGGTGGACGAGTATGAGCACCGATACGGCGACGTCGCCGGGTTGCTGCGCGCGTCCGGCATCACCGCGGTGGCGGGCTGGCCGCTGACTGCGAGCGGGACCTGCATCGGAGCCCTGGTGCTGTCCTGGTCGACCCCGCAGCGACTGAATGACGCTCAGCAGGCGTATTTGTCGACGGTGGCCACCATGGTCAGTCAGGCATTGGTGCGGGCCAAGTCCTACTCCGACGAGCACGCGCGGTCGATGGTGCTGCACGGCGCCGCGCACCCGGTGGCCCGGGTCGACGCGGACGGACTCGACTACGCCGTGCTGTATCGCCCGGCCGACGCTGCGCATGGCCTCGGCGGGGACTGGTACAGCGTGATGGCGCTGCCGAACGGCCGGACGTATCTGTCCATCGGCGACGTCATCGGGCACGGCCTGACCGCAGTGGAGGATATGGCGCAATTACGCAGCACCGGGAATGCTTACGCGCATCAGGGATTTGGACCAGCGGGGGTGCTAGCCGAACTCAATCGCTTCGCCGGGTACCAGATCCGGGGCGAGTTCGCGACGAACCTGGTGGTGGTATTCGATGCCCGCCACGGGTCGTTGTCCTACAGTTCGGCCGGACATCCCCCGGCGCTGTTGCGCCGAGCCGGCACCGGTGACGTGGTCAGGCTGTCCGGATCCGACGGTGCGGTGCTGGGGCCGTTCGAGGACGCCGTCTACACCGACGCCACCGTGGCGGTGGGCTCAGGCGATGTCCTGGTGATGTACACCGACGGTCTGGTGGAGCACCTCGACGAGAATGTCGAGGCGGGTATCGCCCACCTCGAGGGGGTCATCGCCGCCTGGCCGCCGGAGGCGTTGCTCGACTGCGAGGCACTGGCCGCCGATGTCGCGCCTGCGCCGCACTCCGACGATCTGTGCCTGCTCATCGTGCGGGTCGGCGCCCCGGTGTGAGTGCGGCGATCACCCGGCCAGTGCCGATAGGCTTCATCGGTGAGCGCGCAGGGAGGCTGGACCGCCGGGATTGACCGGTCTGCGGAATCCGGTGCCTCCTCCGGTGCTGGCCCGGCACGGTTCTGGGGTCACCCCGGCGGCATCTTCGCCGTGGTGTTCCTGGCCTTCTCCGTCGGCGCCGTGCTGGCCTGGGAGTCTTTCGGCTCCGCGTCGGGCCCGGCCTTCTTCTACCCAGCGGCCGGTGTCACCGTCGCGGCGATGATGCTGATCCGCCGGGTTCTGTGGCCGGCGGTGGTGGCCGCCATCGTCCTCGGCGAGGTTCTCATCGACAGCCTCTATGGGGCTGGGCCGGCGATGTCGGCCGGATACGCGCTGGCCAATGTGGTCGAACCGCTGATCGGAGCCACGCTGGTGCTGATGTGGTGCGCCGGCAGACCCGACCTGCGGGAGCGCCGGGACTTCACCGCCTTTATCGGCGGCGCCTGCCTCGCCGGACCTTTCGCGGGCGCGCTGATCGGCGGGAGTGTCAGCGCGGCTTATACCCGGGAACCATGGCTGGGCGAAGTCTTGAGCTGGTGGGCCGGTGACGCACTCGGCGTCCTGGTGGTGGCCGCCCCGATCCTGCTGTGGACCAACCAGTCCTACATCGTGCGGCGGCGGCCGTGGGAGGCGGCCGGCGTACTCGGTGTCACCGCCGCGCTCTCGGTCGCCGCGTTTTGGACCGAGGCCCCGCCCTCGATGCTCATCCTGCCGGTGCTGGCCTGGGCGGCTCTTCGGCTGGACATGCTCGGAGCCGCGCTGGCGGGCGCGGTGGCGGCCTTCCTGGCCAACATCATGGCGACCCGCGGCAAGGGGCTGTTCAGCAGCATGGACGTGTCGCTGGCGACCCGGGTGGCGCTGACCCAGGTCTTCATCGCGGTGATCGTGGCGGTGGCGATGCTGATCGCCCAGGAGGCGGCCGGGCGGATGACCGCGGTGCGGGAGCGGGAGAGCGAGCGACGGGAGCGGATGCGCCTGGAAACCTTGTCCAAACTGGCCCAGCAGCTGTCCGCCTCGCTCACGCCGCAGGATATCGGCCAGGCACTGGCGGATCAGGTGCTCAACGAGGCCGGTGCCAAGGCACTGACCCTCGGGCTGCTCAGCCCCGACGGTCACCGCCTCGAGTTGGTCGCCAGATCCGGCTACCCGTCCGCGGCCATCGGCGAGTTCGTCGGTGCGCTCGATGTGAGCGACCGGACCGTCGTCACCGACACGGTGCGGTCCGGACAGCCGGTCATCGTCCACACCGCCGCCGAGTACGCGCAGCGGTATCCCGACAACGTGCGGTGGTCCAGGGTCAGCGGCGTCGAATCGGCTGCGGGTTGGCCGCTGACCTCGGGCGGTAAGCCCATCGGCGTCTTGCTGCTGGTGTGGTCGGAACCGCAACCGCTGAACACCACCCAACGGGCGTACATCTCCGCGGTTGCCACCATGGTCAGCCAGGCGCTGGTGCGTGCGCGCGTCTACACCGACGAACACGCCCGCGCTGTGGTGCTGCAGTCGGCGGTACTGCCGTCGGTCCCGATGAAGACACGCGGGCTTGATGTCTGCGTCACCTACGAGCCTGCCGATGTCGCGCAGGGGCTCGGCGGCGACTGGTACGACGTCATGCCGCTGCCCGGGAACCGCACTTATCTGGCGGTCGGCGATGTTGTCGGTCACGGACTGCCGGCGGTGGAGGATATGGCGCAACTGCGCAGTGCGGGCCGGGCGCTGGCGCACCAGGGACTGACCCCCGCCGAACTTCTGGCCGAACTCAACGGCTTCACCCGTGACGCCACCCAGGGCAGGTTCGCCACCATGGCGGTTGCGGTGTTCGACGCATCCGAAGGCTGCCTGAGCTACTGCTCGGCCGGCCATCCGCCGTCGCTGTTCCGCCGGGCGGTCACCGGCAAGGTCAGCCGACTCTCCGACGCGCACGGCCCGGTGCTCGGACCGGTGGAGGGGGCCAGTTACACCGGGGGCAGGCTGCGCATCGAGCATGGCGACATTCTGGTGATGTACACCGACGGCCTGGTCGAGCGGCATGGGATGGATATCGAGACCGGGATCGACAACGCCGAACGGCTGATCGCCCACTGGGATCCCGGCACGGCGGTGAGTACCTACTGCGAAACGATGCACGAACGTCTGGCCCCGCGCCCGCGGGCCGACGATGTGTGCATCATCGCCGTCCGCTTCACGTCTGAGGACCTGCGCTCAGGTCGCTGAATCGGTCTCAGCGGGCCGCAGCGAAGGCGCGCAGCCAGTCGAACCACGCGTCCATTCCCGCTCCGGTGCGAGCGCTCACCGGCAGGATGGCGGCAGTCGGATTCACCTGGCGGACATGGGCGATATAGGTGTCGACATCAGCGTCGAGGTGCGGCACCAGGTCGATCTTGTTGAGCAGCACCACGTCCACCGAGCGGAACATCACCGGATACTTCAGCGGCTTGTCCTCACCCTCGGTCACCGAATAGACCATCGCCTTGGCGTGCTCGCCGACGTCGAACTCGGCCGGGCACACCAGGTTTCCGACGTTCTCGATGATCACCAGGTCCAGCGCTGAGAGGTCAAGTCCGGCCAGCGCGCGGTTGACCATCGGGGCATCGAGGTGGCATTCGCCGCCGAAGCCGTTGTTGGTGTTCAGCAGCGAGATCTGCGCACCGCGGCCGCTCAGCTTGGCGGCGTCGATATCGGTGGCGATATCGCCCTCGACGATCCCGATGTCGAACTCGCCGGCCAGCGCGTCCAATGTCGACGCGAGGATCGTGGTCTTACCCGAACCCGGCGAGCTCATCAGGTTCAGCGCGCGAATGCCGTTGTCCTCGAGGGCCTTGCGGTTGACGTCGGCGCGGACGTCGTTCTCGGCGAAGATCGCCTCGAGGACCTCGATCCGCTGCGAGCCGGTGGCGTACCCGCTGTGGTCCCCGTGGTCGTGGTCGTGGTCGTGGTCTTGCTCGTGCCCGTGGTCGTGGTCGTGCGCATGCGCGGTGCCGTCCTCGTGGCGGTGAAATCGACCCATACCCTCAGACCCTTTCTTCCGTCACATCGACCGAAGTGACGAGGAACTCCTCGCCGCACACCACCGCCACATCGGCGCTGTCGCAGCGCGGGCAGCACACCGAGAACCGGGAGGCGATCTCGGACTGATGACCGCAGCTGCGGCAGGTTACCTCGGCGGCGACGAACTCCAGTTCCAACTCGGCCTCCGGCATGTCCTCGTGATCGCGGACCAGGCTCCAGCAGAACGACAGTGACTCCGGAACCACCTGGCGCAGCGCCCCCACCCGAACCCGCACCACATCGACGCGGCGACCGGCGGCGTGGGGTTTGACCACCCCGGCGATCGCCTGGCACAGCGACAACTCATGCATCGTCGCCAACCCTACGACTAGCGTGGGTGATGTGACCGTGCGGGTTCGCCTCGACATCACCGGTGTGGTGCAGGGGGTGGGATTCCGCCCTGCCGTGGCCCGCATCGCCGCCGGGCACGGGCTCAGTGGCTGGGTCTGCAACGACGCCGGGTCGGTGCACTGCGAACTGGAAGGCCCGGCCGAGGCCGTGGATGCCGCGGTGTCCGCGCTGCGGGAGGCACCGCCGCCGATGGCCCGTATCGACACCCTGAACGTGACCACCGTCGTGCCGCGCGGCGGCAGCGGTTTCGGGATCGTCGAGAGCCGGTCCGACGACGGTGCGCGGACCCTGGTGCCCCCGGATATCGCGGCGTGCGGGGACTGCTTGCGCGAGATGCGCGACCCCACCGATCGCCGCTACCGGCACCCGTTCATCACCTGCACCAACTGCGGGCCGCGCTACACCGTCATCACCGACCTGCCCTACGACCGGCCGACCACCACCATGGCGGGGTTCCCGATGTGTCCGGCCTGCGCTGCGGAGTACGCCGATCCGGCCGACCGCCGATACCACGCCCAGACCATCGCCTGCGCCGACTGCGGTCCGCGGCTGTCCTGGCTCGGGCCCGGCGATACCACCGACCAGATCGGTGCGGCGGCCGACGTGCTGGATCCGATTGGCGCGGCCGTCGCCGCGCTGGATCCGATTGGCGCGGCCGTCGCCGCGCTGAAGGCCGGGAGGACCGTCGCGGTCAAGGGCATCGGCGGCTTCCACCTGGCCTGCCGCGCCGATGACCCCGCGGCGGTGGCCCGGCTGAGGACCCGCAAGACTCGGCCGGACAAACCGTTCGCCGTCATGGTCGCCGATCTGGACGCTGCCCGGGCCATCGCCGAGGTCGACGACGCGGCCGCTGCCGCACTGGCCTGCCCGGCTGCGCCGATCGTGCTGATACCCGACCGGGGGGCCATCGCCGGGGACGTCGCGCCGGGCCTGGCCGAACTCGGCGTGATGCTGGCCTACTCGCCGGTGCACCACCTGCTGTTCGACCGGCTCGGGTCGATGGCACTGGTGATGACCTCGGCCAACCGGGGTGGTTCGCCCATCGTGTTCCGCGATGAGGACCTGAGCTGGATCGTCGGCTCCGCCGAATCGCCGGATCTGGCCGATGCGGTGCTGACCCATGACCGGCCGATCCACGTTCCGTGTGAGGACTCGGTGATCGCCATCGACGACCTCGGCGGCCAGCTGCCGTTGCGGCGCTCCCGGGGGTACGCGCCGCTGCCGGTGTCGGTGCAGGTACCGGGTCGTGACGTCGTGCTGGCCACCGGTGGAGACCTCAAGACCACCTTCTGCCTGATGGCCGGCGCCGGCCCCGACGGCCGGCGGCACGCCCACCTGTCCTCGCACCTCGGCGATATGGCCGACCCCCGGACCCAGTCCTGTTTCACCGCCGCGCTGGATCACCTGGCGTTCATGACCGGCCAGCATCCCGGCGTCATCGCCTGCGATATGCACCCCGGCTACGCCACCACCGCGTGGGCGCGCCGGACGGCCTCCGGTCGGCCGGTGCTGGCCGTCCAGCACCACCATGCGCACGCGGTGTCGTTACTGGCCGAGCACCGGCGGCTGGGCACCCCGATCATCGCCGTCGCCTACGACGGCACCGGCTACGGCACCGACGGCACCATCTGGGGCGGGGAGTTGCTGGCGATCACCGACCCCACGACGTTCAGCCGCGTCGGACATCTCGCCCCGTTGGCCCTGCCCGGGGGAGAGGGCGCGGTGCGCCAGCCCGCCCGCATCGCCCTGGATCTGCTGATGCGGGCCGGCGTCGACTGGACTCCGGAGCTGCCGCCGGTCGCCGCGGTCGGCGAGGCCGGTCTGAACGTGCTGGCCCAGCAGATCCCGCGCGGGCTGGGCTGCGTGCCGACCAGCAGCATGGGGCGGCTGTTCGACGCGGTCGCCAGCCTGCTGGGCGTATGTCAGCAGGTCAGCTACGAGGGGCAGGCGGCGATCGAACTTGAGCACCTGGCCCGCCAGGGCCACCCCTCGCGCGCGGAACTCGCCGACTTTGCTGTGACGGCAGGGGTGATGGATCCGGCCCCGGTGATCGCGGCAATCGCCGAGGGCGTGCGGTCCGGCGCCGACCCCGCGGACCTGGCGGCCGGGTTCCACCGGGCGGTGATCCGGGCGACCGCTGAGGCAGCCCTCGGCTGCGCCGATACCGCCGGGATCAGCGTGGTCGGGCTGACCGGCGGGGTGTTCGCCAATCGTCTACTGCTGCAGGGTCTTCGGGAATCTCTGACCAAGAGCGGCATTGAGGTGCTGGCTCACCGTATCGTTTCCTGTAACGACGGAGGGCTGGCGTTGGGTCAGGCCACCATCGCGGCCGCGATTTCGGCGGCCGTCACGTCAGACGAAAGGACCGGAACATGTGCCTCGGAATCCCCGGCAAGGTGATCGAGATCTGGGACGAGTCCGGCACCCGGATGTCGACCGTCGACTTCGGCGGCACCACCAAGACCGTCTGTCTGGCCTACCTGCCGGATATGGAGCTCGGCGAATACACCATCGTGCATGCCGGGTTCGCGATCACCCGCCTCGATGAGGACTCCGCCAACGAGACCCTGCGAATGTTCGCCGACCTCGGGATCCTCGAGGAGGAGCTGGGTACGGCATGAAATACCTCGACGAATTCCGCGACCCGGCCGCCGCCAAGACATTGGTGGAATCCATCCGGCGTACCTCGACCCGGCCCTGGACGGTGATGGAGGTCTGCGGCGGCCAGACCCATTCGATCATCCGCAACGGTATCGACCAACTGCTCGACGGGGCGGTGGAGTTCATCCACGGGCCGGGCTGCCCGGTGTGCGTGACCCCGCTGGAGATGATCGACCGCGGCCTGGAGATCGCCTCCCGCGACGATGTCATCTTCTGTTCGTTCGGCGATATGCTCCGGGTCCCCGGCAGTACCCAGGACCTGTTCAGCGTGCGGGCCCGCGGCGGGGACGTCCGCATCGTCTATTCGCCGCTGGACGCCACCCGGATCGCCGCCGAGAACCCGGACAAGCAGGTGGTGTTCTTCGGCGTCGGGTTCGAGACGACCGCCCCGGCCAACGCCATGTCGGTGCTGCACGCCAAACGTCTGGGGTTGACCAACTTCTCCATGCTGGTGTCCCACGTGCTGGTACCGCCGGCGATGACGGCCATCCTGAGCGCCCCGGTCAACCGGGTTCAGGGCTTCCTGGCGGCAGGCCATGTCTGCAGCGTGATGGGTACCGGCGAGTACGCGCCGCTGGTGGCGCAGTTCGGCGTGCCGATCGTGGTCACCGGTTTCGAGCCGCTCGATGTCCTGGAGGGCGTCCGTCAGGTGGTCGAGTTGCTGGAGGCCGGTAAAGCCGAGTTGCGCAACGCCTACCCGCGTGCGGTCACCGACGCCGGCAACACCGTGGCCCAGCAGGCACTCGAGGACGTGTTCGTGGTGACCGACCGGCAGTGGCGCGGGATCGGGATGATCCCGAAGTCGGGCTGGACGTTGTCGCCGCGGTACGCCGAGTTCGACGCCGAACTGAAGTTCGGGGTGGGGAACCTGCTGGTGCAGGAATCCGCCGAATGCCACAGCGGCGAGGTGTTGCAGGGCCTGATCAAGCCCAACCAGTGCCCGGCCTTCGGCACCACCTGCACGCCGCGAACCCCGTTGGGCGCCACCATGGTCTCGTCGGAAGGCGCGTGCGCGGCCTACTACCAGTTCCGTCGGCTGGAAACCGCGTCACGTGTCTGAGGCTCATGTCTGAACCCGTGGACCCCACCAACTGGGTGTGCCCGATGCCGTTGCGCGAGACCAAACGGATCGTGATGGGCCACGGCGGCGGCGGCATCCTGTCCGAGGAACTCATCGAGAACCTGTTCCTGCCGGCCTTCGGCTCCGCCAGCGGTCCCGCGCGGGACTCCGCGGTCCTGGAGACCGGGGTGGGACGGATCGCGCTGACCACCGACTCCTATGTCGTCAACCCGCTGTTCTTTCCCGGGGGCAACATCGGTGACCTCGCGGTCAACGGCACCATCAATGATCTGGCCTGCAGCGGTGCCCAGCCGATCGGGCTGACCGCCGGGTTCATCCTCGAAGAGGGGCTGGAACTCGAGGTGCTCGGCGCGGTCGCCGCCAGTATGGGCAGGGCGGCCGAGGCCGCCGGGGTCGGCATCGTCACCGGGGACACCAAGGTGGTCGGACGGGGCGGCGCCGACAGCCTCTTCATCAATACCGCCGGCGTGGGTGTGGTTCCGGCGGGGCTGCGCATCGGCCCGGAGCAGGCCCGGCCCGGCGATCACATCATCGTGTCCGGTGCCATCGGCGAGCACGGTGTGGCGATCATGAGCGTGCGGGAGGGTATCGACTTCGGCACCACGGTCACCACCGACAGTGCGCCGTTGCACCGGTTGGTCGCGGCCATGCTCGCCGCCGTGGAAAACCAGGGCGCGGATCCCAATGTCGTTCATGCCCTTCGTGATCCGACCCGCGGGGGGCTGATCGCCGCGACGGTCGAGATCGCCCGCACCTCGGGCGTCGGTGTGGAAATCGACGAGCGGGCCGTCCCGGTGCCTGAGACGGTCGCTTCGGCGTGTGGCTTCCTGGGCCTGGACCCGATGCAGGTGGCCAATGAGGGCAAGATGGTGGCCTTCGTCGACCCGGCGCACAGCGAGACGGTGCTGGCCGCGATGCGGGCCCGTCCGGAGGGCGCCGACGCGGTAGTCATCGGCCGAGTGGTGGCGGAGCACCCCGGCATGGTGGTGGTCAACACTCCGTTCGGCACCACCCGGGTGGTGGAACGGGAACTGGGCGAACAGCTTCCACGGATCTGCTGACCGTTCATGGCCGAACCGATGGTGCCCGGCGTCACCGGAACATTGGACGACACCGCGATCGCCGCGCTGACCGGATGGGTGCGCACCGAGGGACTCGGCTCGGAGATCACCGATGTCGTGCCCCTGGTCGGGGGATCGCAGAACGTCGTCGTTCGGTTGCGCCTCGACGGTCGCGCACTGGTGCTGCGCCGCCCGCCGCCGCATCCCCGGCCCAACAGCAACCGGACCATGCAACGCGAGATCGCCGTGCTGCGGACCCTGGCCGGCAGTTCGGTGCCACATCCGGTGCTGGTTGCGGCCTGCGATGATCTCGACGTCCTCGGGGTGGTCTTCTATCTGATGGAGGAGGTCGACGGGTTCAACCCCGGCAACGAGATTGCGCCGGCCTATGTCCGGGACCCGGCGATGCGCCGCCAGGTCGGGCTGAACTACGCCGCCGATGTGGCCCGGCTCGGGCAGGCGGACTGGCGGGGCAGCCCGCTGGAGGACTGGAAACGCCCCGGCTCCTTCCTGGAACGGCAAGTGCCGCAATGGCGGACCTCGGTCGCGACCTACCGGGGACAGGACGGCTACGCTGTCGATTCACTGCCCGGGGTCGACGAACTCTGCGACTGGCTGGAGGCCGAGGCGCCGGTCGACTACCAGCCCGGAATCGTGCACGGCGATATCCATCTCAACAACACCATGCTGCGACGCGAGGTGCCGGAGGTGGCGGCCTTCGTCGATTGGGAGATGTGCACCGTCGGGGATCCGCTGCTGGACCTCGGCTGGATGCTGGTGTGCTGGCCGGTCCACCCCAATCCGCTGGGCTCGGCAGGCCACCTGGCCGAACTCGGTGGATTAGCCTCCCGCAGTGAGCTTCTGGAGGCCTACCGGGCGGCCGGGGGCCGACCCACCGGACACCTGGACTGGTATCTGGCGCTGGCCTGCCTGAAGCTCGGGGTGGTTATCGAGGGCACCTGGGTGCGCTACCTGGCCGGCGCGGCCAGCCGGGAGGCGGGGGAGCGGCTGCACTCCTCGGCGGTGACCCTGATGGGCCTGGGTGCTGCGGTCGCCGCCGGCGACAATCCCTTCCGCTGACCTGTTCCCCTCCCGCGAGCAGACGCAAAAGGCGCGACACGCCCGGCGTGTCGGCGCCTTTTGCGTCTGCTCGCGCGGGGTCCGCGGTCAGCGCTGGGTGTTACACGTGCACTGCTGGGTGGTCGGCACGGTGCGCATGACCTGGTCGACGTGTTCGCCGCACCCGCCCCAGGTGGTCTTGTGGCAGCGCGGGCATTCAACGGGGTAGCACATGATTTCTCCTCCTCGGGTCGAGAGCTTAAGTGGTCGGTATCACGCGGTTGGGGTCACACGGATGTGGAGCCCGCGTTGGTGGACTCGGCGGCAATCTGCGCCCGCACCTCGTCCATATCGAGATCCTTGATCTTGGTGATCAGGTCCTCGAGCGACGGGGCGGGTAGTGCGCCGGGCTGGGCGAACAGCAGCACGCCGTCGCGGAACGCCATGATCGTCGGGATCGAGCGAATCTGCAGGGCTCCGGCCAACTCCTGCTCGACCTCGGTGTTGACCTTGGCGTGCACCACGTCGGGGTGCGCGGTGGCCGACTTGTCGAAGATCGGCGCGAAGCTGCGGCACGGGCCGCACCACGACGCCCAGAAGTCGATCAGCACGATCGGGTTTCCGGTGATGGTCGACTCGAAGTCGGCGGTGGTCAGCTCGACGGTGGCCATGGGGTGTCCTTTCGGAATCGCTGGGGGAACGCTGTCATCAAGTACCCAGGGGGGTATATTTATTCCTGCCTTGCCAGTACCCCTGTGGGTATGTTTACTATGGAGATAATATACCCCACAGGGTATCGAGAACGAGGGGATCACAGAATGACAGCACCTGCCGTCCTCAGCGCCGCCGAACTTCACGGCCTGCTCGGCTCGCCGAACCCGCCGCGGATTCTCGACGTCCGCACCTCGGGGGAGTTCGAGACCGTCCACATCGGAGGCGCGTACAGCGTGCCGTTGGACCTGCTGCGCGAACACCGTGACGAGATCCGCAGCCACCTCGACGACCATGTCGTGCTGGTCTGCCAGTCCGGTCAGCGTGCCGCCCAGGCCGAGCAGGCACTGCGCGATGCCGGTTTGGCCAACGTGCACATCCTGGACGGCGGGATGGCGGCCTGGCAGGCCGCCGGGTTCGCCGTCAACCGCGGCGCCCAGCGCTGGGATCTGCAGCGGCAGGTCCGCTTCGTGGCCGGCACCATCATCGCGCTGAGCATCCTGGCCAGCATCGTCGTGCCCGGGATGAAGTGGCTGGCCTTCGCGATGGGTGCCGGTCTGAGCATCACGGCGATCACCAACACTTGCCTGATGGGCATGATGCTGGCCAAACTCCCCTATAACCGCGGACCTGCCTGCGACGCGCCGTCCATCGTCGCCCAACTCGCCGGATCCGAGCGCCGCTGATGATCGTGCTCACCGTGATCCTGGCCGTCTTCGTCGGCATCGCGCTGGGGTTGCTGGGCGGCGGTGGATCGATCCTGACGGTGCCCCTGCTGGCCTATGTCGCGGGGATGGAGGCCAAGCAGGCCATCGCCACGTCGCTGCTGGTGGTCGGGACGACAAGTGTGGTGGCGGCCGTCTCGCACGCCCGCGCCGGACGGGTGCAATGGCGCACCGGACTGGTGTTCGGGGTGGCCGGTATGGCCGGCGCCTACGGCGGCGGTGTGCTGGCCCGGTTCATTCCCGGCAGTGTGCTGCTCATCGGTTTCGCGGTGATGATGGTTGCCACCGCGATCGCCATGCTGCGCGGCCGCAAGGACGTCAGCCCGGCCGACCCCGGCCACCGCATTCCGGTTCCCAAGGTGATCGCCGAGGGCCTGGTGGTCGGGTTGGTCACCGGACTGGTCGGCGCCGGCGGCGGGTTCCTGGTGGTTCCGGCATTGGCTCTGCTCGGTGGCCTGCCGATGCCGATTGCGGTGGGCACCTCGCTGGTCGTCATCGCGATGAAGTCGTTCGCGGGTTTCGCCGGCTACCTCACCAGCGTCACCATCGACTGGACGCTGGCCGGGATGGTCACCGCCGCCGCCGTGGTCGGCGCTCTCATCGGCGCCCGGCTGACCGCTCTGGTCAACCCCGACTCGCTGCGCAAGACCTTCGGCTGGTTCGTCCTGGTGATGTCCTCGGTGATCCTCTTCGAGGAGGTGCATCCCGCGCTCGGGATGGGGATGGTGGCGGTGACGATCGTCGTCGCAATCGTCTACTACGTGCGCGGTCGCCGGTCCATCGATACCCCGGCGGGTACGCTGGACACCGTCAAATCCTGAGGAGGACCCATGGTCGGCGACGAAACCGCGATTACCGATGTGCTGAACCGGCTGCGTCGTGCGCAGGGCCAGCTCGCCGGCGTCATCTCGATGATCGAGACCGGCCGTGAGTGCAAGGACGTCGTCACTCAGCTCGCCGCGGTCTCGCGGGCGCTGGACCGGGCCGGGTTCAAGATCGTCGCGACCGGCCTGCGCGAGTGCGTCCTCGGCGAATCGGCCGACGGATCCACCCCGATGACCGAGGCCGAGCTGGAGAAGCTCTTCCTGTCCTTGGCGTGAGGACGGATTCGGACTACCGGATCGGGCGGAGCGCGATCGGCATACCCTCGATCGGCACCGGCATGCCGGCGAAATCGTATTTCGGCACATACCCCGGGTACGGCAGTTCCAGCCGGTAGTTCTGCAGCACCCGGTGCATGATGGTCTTGATCTCCAGCTGACCGAACACCATGCCGATGCACTTGTGCGCGCCGCCACCGAACGGGGCGAACGCATAACGGTGACGCTTGTGCTCGGATCGCGGCTCGGCGAACCGGTCGGGGTCGAAGGTGTCCGGGTCGGTCCACAGCTCCGGCAACCGGTGGTTCATGCCCGGCCACAGATTGATATTCGTGCCGGCCGGGACGTAGTAGCCGCAGATTTCGGTGTCGCGGATGGCCTTTCGCACGTTGAACGGCAGCGGTGTGACCAGCCGCAGGCATTCGTTGATCACCAGGTCGAAGGTCTCCAGCTTCTCCAGGGATTCGATGTCCAACGGGCCGTCACCGATCCGGGCGCCCTCGTCGCGGCAGCGTTCCTGCCATTGGGGGTTGGCGGCCAGGTGGTAGGCCATCGTGGTCAGCGTCGAGGTCGAGGTGTCGTGTGCGGCCATCATCAAGAAGATCATGTGGTTGACGATGTCGGTGTCAGTGAAGGAGTTGCCGTCATCGTCGGAGGTGTGGCAGAGCACCGTCAGCATGTCGGTGCCGTCGGCGTTGCGCCGCTCGGCGACTCGTGCGACGAAATAGTCCTCGAGCACCTTGCGGGCCTGCAGGCCGCGCCACCACTTGAACGGCGGCACCGGGGTGCGAATGATCGCACCGCCGGCCCGGGTGGTGGTCTCGTAGGCGGCCTTGATCTTGGTGACCAGGTCGTGGTCGCTGCCGGGCTGGTGGCCCATGAATACCACCGAGGCGATATCGAGGGTGAGTTCCTTGACTGCCGGCATGAACAGGAATCGCCGGTCGTCGGCCGGCCAGTCCCGGGCGACCACCCGGGTGGCGACACCGTCCATATGTTCGATGTAGCCGGACAGCCGGGTCCGGGTGAACGCCTCCTGCATGATCCGGCGGTGGTACATGTGCTCGTCGAAGTCCATCAGCAGCAGGCCGCGGGTAAAGAAGGGGCCGATGACGTCGTTCCAGGCAACGGTGGAGAAGTCCTTGCGCTTGTTGCTCAGCACTTCCTGGGTGGCGTCGGGACCCAGCGCGGCGATCGCGTCGAGGGCCGGGGTGCTGGTGTAGTAGACCGGCCCGTATTTGCGGTAGCTCTTCAGCACGAACTCGGGCCCGCCCCGGAAGATCTCGATCAGATGGCCCAGGAAGGGTAGGCCTGCGTTACCCATCACCGGCTTGAGGTCGCTGCCGGCCGGCGGCTGGCTGAAGACGAACTCGGGCCAATCGCGCTCTTGGAGTCGCTCGTCGAGGATGTCCAGCCCCGGGATGGTCTGCAGCGTCGGGGTGAGTTTGCGGCGGGCTTGATCCAGCAGGTAGTGCTGGGTGCTGATGGTGGCCATGGGCAGTCCTCTGTCGATCGTGAGGGAGCGTGGAACCGGCGGTACCGCATATCTTGATGGCCGGTATTGACGGCTGTCAAGTTTCTTTCTGGCCCGGCGTGGTGCATGGTGAACGGGTGTCCGCACCGCGAGAATCCACCGCGCCGCAGCGTCGCCGCGGGGACCGTCAACGGCACGCGATCGTGCAGGCCGTCCGCGAATTGCTGCAGGAGAAGCCGTTCGCCGAACTCTCGGTCAGCACCATCAGTGACCGGGCCGGCGTTGCCCGATCGGGGTTTTACTTCTACTTCGACTCCAAGTACGCGGTGCTGGCACACATCCTTGGTGAAATCGCCGAGGAACTGGAAGAACTCACCCATGATTTCGCCCCGCGCGGCGCCGACGAGAGCCCCGCGGAGTTCGCCAAACGGATGGTCGGCAGTGCGGCGGCGGTCTACGCCCACAACGATCCGGTGATGTCGGCGTGCAATATCGCCCGCGGGACCGACGCGGAGATCCGCGAGATCCTGGACCGCTACAACGACGCGGTCATCGACCAGATCGTGCCCATCGTCGAGGCGGAGATCGCCGGCGGCACCGCCGACCCCATCACCGCTGATGTGCGTGCTCTGGTGCGGACGCTGTCCGCGACCACCGCGCTGACGCTGTCCGGGGAGTCGATGTTCACCGGACCGGACCGCGACTTGGCCCGGGCGGTGGACGTTCTGGAGAAGCTGTGGCTGAACGCCTTGTGGGGCAGTCGGGTCGTATCGCGGTGAGCTACGGCTTCGCGGGTAAACGTGTTCTGATCACCGGTGCGGCCAGCGGGATCGGCCGGGCCACCGCATTGCGGCTGGCGCGTGAGGGCGCCGAGTTGTACCTGACCGACCTCAACGCCGAGGGCCTGGAGGAGACCGCCGCCGCGGCCACCGCTGCGGGTGCGACGGTCGCCGAGAGCCGGGCCCTGGACATCACCGACTACGACGCGGTCGCCGGATTCGCCGCCGATATCCACGCTCGGCATCCGGCCATGGATGTCGTCATGAACATCGCCGGCATCTCGGCGTGGGGCACCGTCGACACGTTGACCCACCAGCACTGGCGGTCCATGGTCGACGTCAACCTGATGGGGCCGATCCACGTCATCGAGTCATTCGTCCCGCCGATGGTGGCGGCCCGGCGCGGCGGCCGGCTGGTCAACGTGTCCTCGGCCGCCGGGCTGGTGGCGCTGCCCTGGCACGCCGCCTATAGCGCCAGCAAGTTCGGCCTGCGCGGGGTGTCGGAGGTGTTGCGCTTCGACCTCGCCCGCCACCGCATCGGCGTCTGCCTGGTGGTGCCCGGAGCGGTCGACACTCCGCTGGTGCAGACCGTGCAGATCGCCGGGATCGACCGCCACGACCCCGCGGTGCAGCGCTGGGTCACGCGGTTCAGCGGTCATGCGATCTCCCCGGAGACGGCGGCCGACAAGATCGTGGCGGGGGTGGCCCGGAACCGCTTCCTGATCTATACCTCAGGCGATATCCGGGCGCTGTACGCCTTCAAGCGTTTCGCCTGGCTGCCCTACAGCCTGGTGATGAAACAGGTGAACCGGTTGTTCACCCGGGCGCTGCGGCCGGGGCGCACCAAGGCACTGCCGCCGGGTCGCGGCTGACGTTAGGTCCGCGGGCACAACGGGCGGGACGGCCGATTGTGTCGGTGGTGGGTGGTAGACCCATACCCGTCGGGTGACGGCGTTTTGTGACATGCGACACGCCGGAGCCGAAACCGCCAAAGGCCTTACGACCAGGGAATTTCATATTTGTTATTCGGAACATGTTGTATCTCTGTGCGTTGGACACCACTAGGTGTAGTGTTTGGACCGCCGGATGGCCCGCTATCAGCGGGCCAACCGGGACCACTGACAGCACTGTTGTCCACCTGGTTTTCGACCTCTATCTCCATATCTCGTCCGCCATCCCGTCCGTCCGGCTTTTACCGCCCCGTCCGCCGAGGAGTCACTCCGCAGATGACCATCACCGTCTACACCAAGCCCGCCTGCGTGCAGTGCAACGCCACTTACAAGGCCCTCGACAAGCAGGGTCTGTCCTACGAGATCGTGGACATCACCGAGGTGCCGGAGGCCCGGGACTACGTGATGGCGCTGGGTTACCTACAGGCCCCCGTGGTGGTCGCCGGCGGCGAGCACTGGTCCGGCTTCCGGCCCGACCGCATCAAAGCACTGGCCGGAGCATCCGGCACCGCCGCCGCCGTCAGCGCCTAGCGGCACCGGCGCAGGGGGAGACGACGATGGAGGCGGATGTCGGGACAGCCGGCCGGGGTCCGGTGCGGCTGGTGTACTTCTCCAGCGTCTCGGAGAACACCCACCGCTTCGTGCAGAAACTGGACCTGCCGGCCGCCCGTATTCCGTTGCACGGCCGCATCCAGGTCGACGAGCCGTACGTCCTGATCCTGCCCACCTACGGCGGCGGCCGGGCTAACGGCCCGGATCCCGAGGCCGGGGGCTATGTGCCCAAGCAGGTCATCGCGTTCCTCAACAACGAGCACAACCGATCGCTGATCCGCGGAGTCATCGCGGCCGGCAACACCAACTTCGGTGCCGAGTTCTGCTACGCGGGCAATGTCATCTCCCGCAAGTGCGACGTGCCGTATCTCTACCGATTCGAACTGATGGGAACCCCGGAGGACGTCGAAGCCGTCCGCGCGGGTCTGGCCGATTTCTGGAAGGCCTCCAATCGCCAAGAAAGGGAAGACACGTGTCACCAACGGTCACTGCTGCAGAGCCGGTAACCACCACCAACCCCGCACACGCGCTGCCGGGGGAGACCGACTACCACGCGCTCAACGCGATGCTCAACCTGTACGGACCCAACGGTGAGATCCAGTTCGACAAGGATCGGCTGGCCGCGCGGCAGTACTTCCTGGAGCACGTCAACCAGAACACCGTCTTCTTTCACAATCAGGACGAGAAGATCGACTACCTGATCCGGGAGAACTACTACGAGCGCGAGGTTCTCGACCAGTACTCCCGGAACTTCGTCAAGACACTGTTGGACCGCGCCTACGCCAAGAAGTTCCGGTTCCCGACCTTCCTGGGCGCGTTCAAGTACTACACCTCCTACACGCTGAAGACCTTCGACGGTAAGCGTTATCTGGAGCGGTTCGAGGACCGTGTGGTGATGGTCGCGCTGACCCTGGCCGCCGGTGACACCACGCTGGCCGAGCAGTTGGTCGACGAGATCATCGACGGACGGTTCCAGCCCGCCACCCCGACCTTCCTCAACTCCGGTAAGGCCCAGCGCGGCGAACCGGTGAGCTGTTTCCTGCTGCGCATCGAGGACAACATGGAGTCGATCGGCCGCTCGATCAACTCGGCGCTGCAGCTGTCCAAGCGCGGTGGCGGGGTTGCGTTGCTGCTGAGCAATATTCGCGAGCACGGCGCGCCGATCAAGAACATCGAGAATCAGAGTTCCGGTGTCATCCCCATCATGAAGCTGCTGGAGGACTCGTTCTCCTACGCCAATCAGCTCGGAGCCCGCCAAGGTGCCGGTGCGGTCTACCTGCACGCCCACCACCCGGATATCTACCGCTTCCTGGACACCAAGCGGGAGAACGCCGACGAGAAGATCCGCATCAAGACCCTCAGCCTGGGTGTGGTGATCCCGGATATCACCTTCGAGCTGGCCAAGAACAACGAGGACATGTACCTGTTCTCCCCGTACGACGTCGAGCGCGTCTACGGGGTGCCGTTCGCCGATGTCTCGGTCACCGAGAAGTACTACGAGATGGTCGACGACGCGCGCATCCGCAAGCACAAGATCAAGGCCCGGGAGTTCTTCCAGACGCTGGCCGAGTTGCAGTTCGAATCGGGTTACCCGTACATCATGTTCGAGGACACCGTCAACCGGGCCAATCCGGTCGACGGCAAGATCACCCACTCCAACCTGTGCTCGGAGATCCTGCAGGTGTCCACGCCGTCGAAGTTCAACGAGGATTTGTCATATGCCGAAGTGGGCAAGGACATCTCGTGCAACCTCGGCTCACTGAACATCGCCAAGGCGATGGACTCGCCGGACTTCGCCCAGACCATCGAGGTGGCCATCCGGGCGCTGACCGCGGTCAGCGACCAGACCCACATCACCTCGGTGCCGTCGATCGAGAAGGGCAACGGCGAGGCCCACGCGATCGGCCTGGGTCAGATGAACCTGCACGGCTACCTCGCCCGGGAGCACATCTTCTACGGCTCCGAGGAGGGTGTGGACTTCACCAACATCTACTTCTACACCGTGCTCTACCACGCACTTCGGGCGTCGAACAAGATCGCCATCGAGCGCGGGACCGCGTTCGCCGGCTTCGAGAAGTCCAAGTACGCCAGCGGTGAGTTCTTCGACAAGTACACCGATGGGGTGTGGGAGCCGAAGACCGACAGGGTTCGGAAGCTGTTCTCCGAGGCCGGTATTCGCATCCCGAACTCCGACGACTGGCAGCGCCTGAAGGAGTCGGTGCAGCGCAACGGCATCTACAACCAGAATCTGCAGGCGGTGCCGCCGACCGGTTCGATCTCCTACATCAACCACTCGACGAGTTCGATCCACCCGATCGCGTCGAAGGTCGAGATCCGCAAGGAAGGCAAGATCGGCCGGGTCTACTACCCGGCGCCGTACATGACCAACGAGAACCTGGAGTACTACCAGGATGCCTACGAAATCGGGTACGAGAAGATCATCGACACCTACGCCGCGGCCACCCAGCATGTGGATCAGGGGCTCAGTCTGACGCTGTTCTTCAAGGACACCGCCACCACCCGGGATGTCAACAAGGCGCAGATCTACGCCTGGCGCAAGGGAATCAAGACGCTGTACTACATCCGGCTCCGCCAGATGGCGTTGGAGGGCACCGAGGTCGAGGGTTGCGTGTCCTGCATGCTGTAGGGCGTCCGTGGGCCATGGTGAACGGCGCCGCGTGCAACGACAACACCTTCCAGTAGGGGCGACAACAACAATTGATTGAGGCGATGGATCCGGTCGTTCTCGCCTTCCTCGTGACACTCGCGGCGGGCCTCTGCACGGGAATAGGCAGCGCGATCGCGTTCTTCACGCGCCATACCAATCGTGCCTTCCTCTCGGTCGCATTGGGATTCAGCGCCGGTGTGATGATCTACGTCTCGTTCATCGAGATTCTGCCCAAAGCGCGGGCTTCGCTGCTTGCGGCAGGTGACTCCGAGCTTCGGGCCCTGACGACGTCCACGATCGGTTTCTTCGCCGGGATGCTCCTGATTGCCGTGATCGACCGGCTCGTCGGGCGGTTCTCCAATCCGCATGAGGGCATCTCGGTCGAGTCGATGGACACCGACGGCGGCTCCACCGAGATCATCCGCCAGGCAAACCTTCGACGGATGGGTGTCCTGGTGGCGCTTGCCGTCGCACTTCACAACTTTCCGGAGGGTCTGGGCACGTTCCTGGTGGTGCTTGAGGATCCGGCCGTGGGTGTCGCCCTTGCCGCCGCGATCGCGATTCACAACATCCCCGAGGGAGTCGCCATCTCCGTGCCGCTCTATCACGCCACCGGAAAGCGCTCGAAAGCCTTTCTCTACTCGTTCGGCAGCGGCCTGGCCGAGCCGCTGGGTGCGGTGGCCGGTTACCTGATCCTGCGTCCGTTCATCGATGACACCACCTTCGGCATCGTCTTTGCGGCAGTGGCGGGGATCATGGTCTTCATCTCTATCGACCAGTTGCTGCCCGCCGCAAGGGAGTACGGCCGCCCAAACCTCGAGATCTACGGACTGATGGCGGGGATGATGGTGATGGCGGCCTCGCTGGTGCTGTTCGCCATGTGAGAGCGTCCAGCTGCTGCCCGGCGAGGCCGAGCGATATCCGAGCGCGGGTGGCGGCGGCCGCTCTAGGGCTTCAGCGCAGCAAGCGCCTTCAAGCGCCGCTGCTCGGCCAGCACGTTCAGGTAAGTCGCGCGCTCGGCGACGAGCCAGTCCGGGTTCTCCTCGAGCAGCGCATCGATCTGCTCGGTGGTGAGCGCCTCGGTGACACCACCGCGGGTGAGGCCGGAGATGGAAACGCCCAGCTTCGCTGCAACGAGGTTCTTCGGATGCGGCCCGTTCTTGCGGAGCTGCTGGAGCCACTGCGGCGGGTCCGCCTGCAGAGCGGCCAGTTCGTCGCGGGTGATCGGGTTCTCGCGGAACTCGGCCGGGGTTGCGGGCAGATACACATCCAGCTTCTTCGCCGCCGTCGCGGGCTTCATGGACTGGGCGTTCGGCCTGCTCATTGCCTGAGCTTATCCATCAGACCTGTCGGTAGCCTGACCTGGTGACATCGTCCTCGCTGATCCTGGGCTACGTCCCTGGGGGGACACCTGCGAAGTGGATCCGGATCTGGGCAGAGCGCCACCCTGACGTTCGGCTGAACCTGCGTGCGCTGTCCGCTGCCCAGGCGGCCGATGAGGTGCGAACCGGCAGCGTCGACGTGGCGTTGCTTCGGCTGCCGACCGACACATCTGCGTTGGCCGTCATCCCCCTCTACGAGGAGACGGCGGTCGCTGTGCTGCCGACCGATCACCTTCTCGGCGCAGCCGATGTCCTCACCTCCGCGGATCTCGACGGCGAGCCGATACTGCTGCCCCTCGACGATGTTGTCGCCTGGGTGGACGCTCCCGGTGCGGTGATCGAACACCGCCCCGAAACGACCAGCGCTGCAGTCGAACTCGTCGCAGCAGGGTTGGGCGCGCTCATCGTGCCGGAATCGCTGGCGCGGCTGTATCACCGCCGCGACCTCACGTATCGTCCGATCGCCGATGCGCCGAGGTGCGCTGTTGCGCTGGCCTTTCGGAAAGGGCAACAGTCGCCGCTTATTGAGGATTTCGTCGGAATCGTGCGGGGTCGCAAACCGGGTTCCTCACGCGGGCAGACTCAGGCGGCGCCCAAGCGCACCGCACGGGAGAAGGCTTTCGCCAAGCAGGCCGCCCGCGCCGCCGCGGGGAAGGTCGTCCGCAAGCCGGGCCGGGGTGGGCGTGGTCGATCCTGATGACCGGCGGACGGCTCAGTCGGTGCCCAGGGATCCCGGCGTCAGCCGATAGCGGTCGGCCGGCCGAATCGGGTTCGCACGCCGGGGGAGTACAGCGCGCGGATGCGGTCACCGCTGGGGGCGACACCGCTGGCGGGCAGCAGATCGTCGTCGAGGTGGACGATGTCGGCGGACTGCAACGGCCACGGGGTGTGTTCGTTGGGCACCCACCAGGTGCGCCCCGCTTTGCGCGTGTGGGCACCCCAGCGGGCCGTCAGCCACACCTCCAACGGACTCGGTGTGATCGCCTCGCCGACGGTGACTGTCAGCCGGCTGTGTAATCCCCGCCGGGGCCAGCGCCGCACGCTGGAATAGCTGATGGTGGAACCGTTGCGGGTCAACCGCATTCGTGCCCAGGTGTAGGGCAGGCCGAGGCCGACCCGGGTCAGCGGCACCACCGCCAACCGGCTGCTCTCCAGCGACCGGAACAGCACGCCGCGGCGGCCCGCGTCATCGACCGAGTAGAGCCGGATGTTGGTCTCGAGGAATGTGCCGAAGTAGGGAACCGGCGGGGAGGCCCCAAGTCGGATGCCGCTCATCACGAACGGAACCAGCGCGACATAGGTCATGCCGTCGGCGAACACGTCCGGGAGGGTTGCCGGCGGGAAGAGGTGCGCGACGGTATCCGGCCGCACCGGCCAGTGCACGAAAGTCAGATCGGACCAGTACTGATCGAAGATGACCGGACGGCGCAACGCCGGCGGTGTCAGCGGGAAGCCGGCCAGTTCGTCGCGCGGAGGTGACGTCACAAGGCTTTGTGCAGCGGGCCTTGGGCTCTCTTGTACATCGACTTCAGCAGCGCATCGCGGAAGCGGGCGTTGTCGATGAGCTTGATGCCCGCGTTGGCCACCTTCGGGTAGCCGAGCAGCTTGTGGAAGTAGCGCCCGCGCCGGTACTCAGAACCCCACGCGGCTTCCATTCGCTGGGCGTAGTTGGTGAAATCGTCGGGCCCGCCGTTCTCGAGGGCGGCCATCGCGCACTCGCCGGCCGCCAGACCCGACTCGAGCGCCTTCGAGATGCCCGCACCGGAGGCCGGCTTGCCGGCGCCGAGCGAGTCACCGGTGAACAGCACACCGGGCCGCCACGGCGGCCACGCGGTGAAGCCCATCGGCAGCCGCCAGGCCCGGACGCTCTTGTTCTTCTTGAGTTCAGTGATGGACGGCAATTCCCAGTCCCGCGGCAGGGTGGCCATGAAGTCGCCCAGGAACTGGGTGGCGTTGATGGACTGCCAGTTCTTGTAGCTGTTGATATAGCCCAGGCCGATGTTGAACCGGCCCCCGCCCATCGGGAACACCCAGCCGTAACCGGGCAGTTGATCGCCCTGGAACTGCAACTTCAGGTAGATGTCCATACTGTCGGAGTCGGGCCGCCGGGTGTCCATCTCGGCGCGGATCGCGATCGCGGAGTACCCGTTGTACTGGGAGTCCAGTTTCAGGGCCCGCTTGATGGGGGAATAGGCGCCGTCGGCGGCGATGACCGCGTCGCCGAGCACCTGCTCGCCGCTCTTGAGGGTCACGCCGGTCACCCGCCCGCGTTCGTCGATCACCGGGCCGGTGACCTCGGCGCCCTGCCGGACCACCGCGCCGGCCGATTCGGCGTGCTTGAGCAACATGGTGTCCAGTTCGGTGCGGCTGACGGTGGCGCCGTGATCGGGCATGCCCGGCCGCTTCGGGAACGACAGCTCCCAACTCGACGGGCTGAACACCGTGACCCGGTTGACCCGGTGGAAGGCGGCCACCTCGTCGGCCAGGCCCATCCTCTGCAGGTAGCTGACCGCTCGAGCGGTCAGGCCGTCACCGCACGGCTTGTCACGGGGGAATGCCGCCTTGTCCAGGACCACCACCCTGGCCCCGGTTTGCGCGGCTTGCCAGGCGGCTGCCGACCCGGATGGGCCGCCTCCCGCAATCACCAGGTCGAATCGCTCGGTCACAGTCTCCGGCTTTGTCTCGTCGTTGTCGGTACCACGACGATGCTAGCCGGGGCTGTTCGATATCTGCACGTTCGGACCGGCCAGTACAGTGCTGGAGGTGCGCAAACTTCCGGTGCCGCTGCCGGGTTCCGGCTCGGGCAAGGTCGATGCGCGAAGTGAGCGCTGGCGCGAACACCGCAAGAAGGTCCGCACCGAAATCGTCGATGCCGCCTTCCGCGCCATCGATCGGTCCGGCCCGGAGGTGAGCCTGCAGGAGATCGCCGCGGAGGCGGGAACCGCCAAACCGAAGATCTACCGCCACTTCAACGACAAGGCAGATCTGTTCCACGCCATCAGCAGGCGCCTGCGGGACATGCTGATCGCGGCGATCTTCCCCAATATCGACTTCGCCGTCGACTCCACCCGCGAGGTGGTCCGGCGCAGTGTCGCCGAGTACGTCAACCTGGTCGACGTCCATCCCAACGTGCTGCGCTTCGTCCTCCGCGGACGGTTCCCGGAACCGGCCGAGTCGACCACCAGGGGTCTCAACGAGGGCCGCGAGATCACCATGGCGATGGCCCAGATGTTCAACAACGAGATACGCGGGACGGATCTGGACCCCGCGGCCCTGGAGCTGGCCGCGGCGGCGACCTTCGGATCCGCCTCGGCGGCCACCGACTGGTGGCTCGGCAGCGACCCGGACAGTCCGCGGCGGATGCCGTCCGAGGAGTTCGTGACGCACCTGACGACGATCATGCTCGGGACCATCCAGGGCACCGTCGACCTGCTGGGGATCGATCTCGACCCGGACCTTCCGGTGCGCAGTGCGACTCCCCGGGACGCTGCGGTCGGCTGAGTGTTGCGACACGCTCACCACAACTGGTTGTGCTCACTCTGCTTGTCGGCCCCCAGGGGTAGTGTTCGGGTGTCGACGGAAATGTCCAGCGACCTCAGCCGATCGAAGTGGGGTTTCAGGTGAGTGATGGCATCAAGTTGATCGACCGGGCGTCGGCGATCAACTGGAACCGGGTCCAGGATGAGAAGGACGCCGAGGTCTGGGACCGGTTGACCGGCAACTTCTGGCTGCCCGAGAAGGTTCCGGTGTCCAACGACATCCCGTCGTGGAACACCCTCAGCGCCTCCGAGAAGCAGCTCACCATGCGGGTGTTCACCGGGCTGACGCTGCTGGACACCATCCAGGGCACCGTCGGTGCGGTCAGCCTGATCCCCGACGCGGTCACCCCGCACGAGCAGGCGGTGCTGACCAACATCGCGTTCATGGAGTCGGTGCACGCCAAGAGTTACAGCAACATCTTCTCGACGCTGTGCTCCTCGACGGAGATCGACGAGGTATTCCGCTGGTCGGAGGAGAACCCGAACCTGCAACGCAAGGCCCACATCGTCATGGACTACTACCGCGGCGATGACCCGCTCAAGCGCAAGGTGGCCTCCACCCTGCTGGAGAGCTTCCTGTTCTACTCCGGTTTCTACCTGCCGATGTACTGGTCCAGCCGGGCCAAGCTGACCAACACCGCCGATATGATCCGGCTGATCATCCGTGACGAGGCCGTGCACGGCTACTACATCGGCTACAAGTTCCAGCGTGCACTGGCCGGGGAGAGCGATTCACGCCGCGCTGAGCTGAAGGACTACACCTACGAGTTGCTCTTTGAGCTCTACGACAACGAGACCGAGTACGCCCAGGATCTCTACGACGGCGTCGGCCTGACCGAGGACGTCAAGAAATTCCTGCGGTACAACGCCAACAAGGCGCTGATGAACCTCGGCTACGAGGCGCTGTTCCCGCGCGACGAGACCGACGTGAACCCGGCGATCCTGTCCGCGCTGTCACCGAACGCCGACGAGAACCACGACTTCTTCTCCGGGTCGGGTTCGTCATACGTGATCGGCAAGGCCGTCAACACGGAAGACGCGGATTGGGATTTCTGAGTCCCGGTCCGCGTCCCGCGGCATACGAATAACTTGATCTGGCAAACATCTCGGGTTCCGTCCCGGCAAACTTGAGACATCTCGCATTCCGTACCCGCATAATTCCCCGCAGTGCGCGGGGGGAGCAGTCCCCCACGGAGATTCGTGAGGTACTCAGCAATGGATTTTGCAGGCTCCGCCCGGACTGTCCGGATCCGTTCATCCCAGCCCGTTGTCCCGAAACCTGCATCATCCGGGTACGCGCGCTACGTGGGCCGGGTCGGGGCTCTGGCGTTCGCCCTGGGTGTCGGAGCGGGCATCGCCTCGATGCCGACGGCGTTCGCCGACACGACCGGGTCCGGTGGTTCGACTGGTTCGGGTCCGTCGGCGGATGCCGGGCCGACCCGCTCGTCGCAGTCCGCGGCCGGCAACCAGTCGCGCTCGAGGGTGGCAGCCTCCCGATCAGCCCGTAGTGCGGGTTTGCCGTCCCGTCCCGAACCGGCGCCATCCCCGGCAGCCTCCTCCCGAGCCTCGGTGCGTGCCTCGGCCGCTGTGCCGGTAGATGCTTCGGCCGTACCGGTCAGCGATGGTCCGAGCGAGCCGATCATCACTGCCGCACCGGCCGCCCAACCGGCGGCATCGCCGGTACCGGCTTCCGGGGCCGGCGGTGGGTCGAGCAGTCCGGTCACAACGCCGGTCGAGTGGACAGCGCTGGCCGTCGCACGCGGCGAGATCGGTTCGCGCAGCAGAGCGGTCCCCGCGGCAGCGGCATCCGGTACCTCCGTCACGAGCACTCCGGTGATCACCGCGAACTCCGGCACCCCGGCGAAGACCGCGTCCGCGGTCGGCATCGGTGGATTCCGGCTGTTCGGCAACGGCACGGCCGAAAATCCCGATGCCGGCATCCTCTGGGGCAACGGCTACAGCTGGACCGCCGAGACGTGCGATGCCGGATTGGCCTGCGTCGGGGGTCGAGGCAGCCTGCTGTTCGGTGACGGTGGCAGCGGCTTCAATGGCGGCAACGGCGGAGCCGCGGGGTTGTTCGGTACCGGCGGTGCCGGCGGCAACGGTATTGCCGCGGTGAACGACGGCCGGGGTGGCAATGGCGGCAATGGTGGATTCCTCGCCGGGGATGGCGGCCTCGGCGGCGTCGGCGCCGAGGCGACCGCCGAAGGCGTCGGCGGAGCCGGCGGCAATGGCGGAGCCGGCGGCCTGCTGCTGGGCAACGGCGGTCGTGGCGGTGCGGGCGGCTGGAGCGGCTACACCGGGGCGGCCGGCGGTACCGGCGGCAATGGCGGCGACTCGGGTCTCCTCGCGGTATGGGGGCGGGCGGGCAACGGTGGTAACGGCGGTACCGGCGAACTGAATCCCGCCGGCGGGGACGGCGGTAACGGCGGCAACGGCGGTAACGGCGGCATCTTCTCGCTGTGGGGCGGTGGTGACGGCGGGGCCGGCAGCGACGGCCGCAACGGCGGTGACGGCGGCGATGCCGGCGCGGCCGGCGCACTTTTCGGCAACGGTGGATCCGGCGGTGTCGGCGGCAATGCCTACGGCCCTGCCGGCACCACCTTCGGCGGTGACGGGGGAGTCGGCGGCCAGGCCGGCGCGCTGTTGGGCAACGGCGGGGCCGGCGGCGATGGCGGAAACGGCTGCAGCACCTACCGATCCCTGTCATGCAACGGCGAGGGCGACGGTGGAAATGGCGGCGCGGCCGGTGCCGGTGCTTATCTCCTGGGTAACGGCGGCGGCGGTGGCGCCGGCGGCGCAGCCGGATCGGCGGCCGGTACCGGCGGTAACGGCGCGGACGGAGCGGACGCCCGGGCGTTGTGGGGCAACGGCGGGTCCGGCGGTGCCGCCGGCGCGGGTGGCGCCATCGGCGGGAATCCGGGCGACGGCGGTAACGGTGGCTTGCTGATCGGTGACGGCGGACGGGGCGGTACCGGCGCGGCGGCCACCGCGGCCGGTATCACCGGCGGCACCGGTGGACTCGGCGGCAATGGCGCGTTGTTCATCGGCAGCGGCGGTCAAGGTGGCACCGGCGGTGCCGCGCAGGCGCCGGACAGCATTGCCGGTGGCGGGGGCGATGGCGGCAATGCCGGTGCGTACTCCATTGTCGGCAACGGCGGTCAGGGTGGTACCGGAGGCGCGGGTGCCGCCGGGGCCAACGGCACGAACGGCGCCGATGCCTTCCCGGGTCTTGGCGGCGCGGGCGGCGACGGCGGCAACGCCGGTGATGGACTCGCGGGCGGCAGGGGCGGTAACGGCGGAGACGGCAGTTCGATCCTCGGTATCGGCGGCGCCGGTGGCACCGGCGGCCGCGGCGGCGACGGCGGTAAGGGCGGTATCGGCGGCGATGGTGCCTCGGCAGCCCTCTTCGGTAACGGTGGCAGGGGCGGGGACGCCGGTAACGGCGGCAACGGTGCCGACGGCGGCGCCGGCGGGAATGCCGGAACGGGTTCGATCCTGTTCGCCTTCACCGTGCTCGGCGTCGGCGGAACCGGCGGCGCCGGAGGCAATATCGGTGTCGGCGGCAACGGCGGTAACGCCGGCAGTTCGGCCGGCGGCAACACCGGGCCGCGGGGCGGCAACGGCGGCGATCCCGGTACCACGGTCGGACTGGGCGGTTCCGGCGGCACCGGGCGCAACGACGGTGCCGACGGCACCGCCGGTGCCGTGCCCAGCGGCGCATCCGGCAACGGGGGCAACGGCGGTAACGGCGGAGGTACCGGAGTCGGAGGTGTCGGCGGCAACGCCGGAGCCCTGGGCAACGGTGGTAACGGCGGTAACGCCGGCGGCGGCAACAAAGCGGGCGGCAACGGCGGCACAGGCGGATCGACCCGAGGCAACGGCGGTAACGGCGGCGCCGGCGCCGGCACCGGGACCGGTGGCAACGGCGGCGCCGCCTTGGGTAGCGGCAACGGCGGCAACGGCGGCAACGGCGGCAACGCGGCCGGCCAGGGAGGTAACGGCGGCGACGCCAACGTGAACGGTAACGGCGGCAACGGCGGTACCGGCGGCACCGGTGCGGCCAACGGCGGCACCGGGGGCGCGGGCGGTACGGGCGGCAATGCGCTGGCAATCGGAAACGGCGGCGCCGGCGGCGCCGGCGGCGCAGGGGGCGCAGGAAAAGCTGCCAACGGCAGTAACGGCGGCACGGGCGCCGCCGGCGGGGACGCCGGAGTCGGCACCGGCGGTGGCCTCGGCGGCAACGGCGGTGCGGGCGGCAGCGGTGGCGCCACCTCCGGTAACGGTGGCGCCGGTGGCGCCGGCGGCATCGGCGGTGCCGGCGGAGCGGCGGTCGGCGGCAACGGCGGCGCGGGCAAAGCCGGAACGCTGGCCAGCCCAACGGGAGGCACGGGCGGTAACGGGGGCAGCGGGGGCACCGCCGGTTCCGGAGGTTCCGGCGGTACCGGCGGCAACGGCGGTACGGCCCAGGCGGCGTCGGGGACCGATGGCGCCGGCGGTGCCGGCGGTTCCGGTGGCGCGGGCGGTGCGGTCGGCGGTGGCGCCGGTGGCGCGGGCGGAGCGGGCTACACCCCGATCAACGCGGGCGGTAACGGCGGAGCCGGTGGTGATGGCGGGAACGGAGGCAACGGCGGCGACCCGGGCGCCGGGGCGGCGGGGACCGGCGGGTCCGGCGGGTCCGGCGGCACCGGCTCCAGCGCCGGCTCTGACGGGGCCACCGGGACAGACGGCGCGGTGCTGTCCGCTAACGGTGGAGCCGGTGGTGCAGGCGGCAATGCCTTTGCCGGTACCGGCGCCGCAGGTGGTGTCGGTGGCACGGGCGGTAACGGCGGGGCAGTGGGAACCGGCGGTGCGGGCGGCGCGGGCGGTAACGGTGCCCTCGGCGCCGACGGCAACGGCGCCAACGGCGGAATCGGTGTCGACGGCGGTGACGCCACCACCGGTGGCGTCGGCGGTCTCGGTGGCGCCGGCGGTGCAGGCGGCGACGGAGGTGCCACCTCCGGTGATGGTGGCCAGGGCGGAGCTGGTGGCCTCGGCGGCGCGGGCGGCAGTGCCAATGGCGGCAACGGCGGTATCGGCAAAGCCGGCACGCTGGCTGCACCCGACGGCGGAAACGGAGGGAGCGGCGGCTCTGGCGGCATCGGTGGAAGCGGCGGTGCCGGCGGTGCCGGAGGCAGCGGGGGTAAGGCCCTGGTGGCATCCGGGACTGATGGCGCCGGTGGCCAAGGTGGCAATGGCGGTGCGGGCGGTACAGCCACCGCCGGCAACGGTGGTGCCGGAGGTGCCGGCTACACCCCGGTCGATGCGGCTGGCAACGGCGGTGCCGGTGGCAGTGGCGGCAACGGAGGCACCGGAGGTGATCCTGGTAGTACGGCAGGAGCCGGCGGGGCCGGTGGCGCGGGTGGCGCGGGCTCCAGTTCCGGTGCCGACGGCGAGACTGGTGCCAGCGGAACTCCAGCGACCGGAACCGGGAACGGCGGGGCCGGTGGCAACGGCGGAAACGCCTTCGCCGGCACCGGTGCCGACGGCGGGGTCGGTGGTGACGGCGGCGACGCCGGTGCGGTCGGCGATGGCGGGGCCGGAGGAGCGGGCGGCAACGGCGGTAGCGGTTCTGATGGCAACGGCGCCGACGGGCCTATCGGCGGCGATGGAGGTAATGCCACGACCGGTGGAGTCGGTGGCTCCGGCGCCAACGGCGGCAAGGGCGGCAAGGGCGGTATCACCGCTGGAGACGGTGGCGCCGGTGGCGCCGGCGGCCTAGGCGGTAACGGCGGCGGCGCCAACGGCGGCGACGGCGGAGCCGGCAGCCTCGGAACGCTGGCCACTCCCACCGGTGGTAACGGCGGTAACGGCGGTACCGGTGGCAGCGCCGGTACCGGTGGCAGCGGTGGTGCTGGCGGCGATGGCGGTCAAGCCCTGGCGAAGTCCGGCACTGACGGCGTCGGTGGTGATGGCGGCGCCGGAGGTGCGGGCGGTTCGGCAAACGCCGGTGCCGGCGGCGCGGGTGGCGCCGGCTACACCCCGACCAGTGCGGGTGCCAATGCCGGAGCGGGTGGTGATGGCGGCAATGGCGGAACCGCCGGAGTGGCGGGTACCGGGGTCGGGACCGGTGGTGCCGGTGGCCAAGGCGGTACCGGTTCTCGGTCCGGCGCAGACGGCGACCAGGGCGCGGCAGGCGGCGCGCAGAATGCCAACGGCGGCGTGGGCGGCAACGGCGGCAACGCATTCGCCGGCACCGGCGCCACTGGCGGTGCCGGTGGTATCGGTGGCGACGGCGGCCTCACCGGAGATGGAGGGGCCGGCGGTAACGGTGGCCGGGGTGGCAGCGGTGCGAACGGCAACGGCACCGCGGGCAGCAACGCGACCGGGACGACCGGTGCGGTGGGCGGTGTCGGCGGCAACGCGACCGACGGCGGTGCCGGTGGTTCCGGCGGTTCCGGCGGTGCCGGCGGCAAGGGCGGTACCACCTCCGGCGACGGCGGCAAGGGCGGGATCGGTGGTTCCGGCGGTGCCGGCGGGATCGCCAACGGCGGTAACGGCGGCAAGGGCGGTCAGGGAACCGCGGCGACGGCGAAGGCGGTTGCCGGGATCGGCGGAGCCGGCGGCGCCGGAGGCAATGGGGCCAACGGCGGATCCGGCGGTTCAGGTGGCAATGGCGGTGCTGGCGGCCTCGCCACCGCCGGCACCACCGGTGCGGGCGGCCAGGGTGGCGACGGTGGTGCGGGTGCCAATGCGGGTACCGGCGGCGCCGGTGGCACGGGCGGCCTCGGTGGTAGCACCACCAACGCGACCAACTCAGGCGGTGGTGACGGTGGTAGCGGCGGAAGCGGCGGAAACCCCGGCACCACAGCCGGGTCCGGCGGTGCAGCGGGAAGCGGTGGATCCGGCAGCACCGAGGGTGCCGACGGCGAAGCGGGTCCGAACGGCGATGTGCCGACCTCCGGCGGTGACGGCGGGACCGGCGGCGCGGGGAATAACGCGAACTCGATCAGCGGCAACGGTAACGGCGGTAACGGTGGCACGGGTGGTAACGGCGGCCTCGTCGGCGACGGCGGGAAGGGTGGCGCCGGCGGTAACGCCCGGACACTCATCTCCGGCAGCACCGGTAACGGCGGTAACGGCGGTAACGGCGGCGATGGCGGGCAGACCTCCGGCACCCTCGGCGGTAGCGGTGGAGCCGGCGGCAAGGGCGGGAGCCTCGGCCAACCCGGACAAACTGGCCAGGACGGCCAGCCCGGTCCCGCGTGACGACACCAAGATCAATCCCGGCCTTGAGAAGTCTTGAGCAATAAGGAGATTGCAACCATGATCGGTTCAACCAATCGGGCCACTCGCCGCAGCAAGGTGGTGCGCCGGGCCCAGACGGCAGCGGTGGCGGCAACCGCCGCGGCGGCGATGGCGATGGGATTGGCAGTCGCGCCGGCCGCTGACGCGGCCATACCCGTCACCATCGATATCGATCCCGTCTACACCGCCGGTACTCTCGCCGGGCTGCTCGACTTCGCCGGCAACCTGTTCCCGGGCACTGATCTGGGTGGGATCCTCAACACGGGTCCGCCTCCGAGTGTGAGCGTTTCCATCGAAACCGTTGTCGCGACCTACCAACTCTTGATCGACGCGAATCTGTACCTGGACTACATCCAACCTGGCGCCACTGACTACCTGTACAACACGCTGGCTGCGATACCGCAGCCGACGTGCAGTAGCAGCTATGCGAGCAATTGCCGGTACGCGATGATGTTGGGCACCAGTGGCGCGACTCTGAACCTGGCGAACGCCTACCGGACCCAGATTTCCAGCGTGCGGGACGGCGTCACCCCGGCCGGATACATTCCTTTTACGGCGGCGCCGAACTCGAGCATTTCCAAGCCCACCCAGACCAACCAGGTACTGGGTTTCCTGCAGAACCCATTGCGGCCCAACGGCGGATTCCTGGCCCGATTCCCCGGTTTCGCCGAATTCCTGGGTGTGGACCCCAGCATGCCGGCCGCCGGGAAATACACCTCGGCTGACGGCACGATCGTTGTCAATTCGACAACGTTGGACGCTACCTGGGCTTATGACCCGACGGGTGATTTCCCCGAAGTCTTCAGACTCGTATCCATCCTCAACAGCCTCAGCGCTGCACTTCCGCTCAACCTGCTCGGTGGACTGTCGGGCTTCGTCCTGGCCGACAGCACCGGAAAGGAGGCTTCTGCCACGGACGTCGGTCTCAACCTTGCGGGATTGTTCCAGGTGTCGGTGCCCGGAACTCCCATCGGAACCATCACGCTACCGATGGTTGACGGATTGGGTTATTACGCCACAGTGGTACCCAATCAGCTGCCGATCTTCAACGGCCTGCGACTGCCGTCATTCCTGCTCAACGCGGCACTCGGCGCGCTCAATGCTCCCTTCCGGTTCGGAACGCCACTGTCCGACGCACTGGAGCCGGCGACGAGAATCCTGGTCAATATCGGTTACGACGATGTCGTGACCCCGGAAATGATCGCCAACGACCCGGCGACCTACGGCGGCTACCAGCCTTATGACCGCACCTTCCTGAACTCGGCGGTTCCTACTCCTTTCGGGTCGGTCAACCCCTTGACACCCTCGGAGCGCGGCGCGGTATGGGGTGACGTGTTGCAGGCCCTGATCGGCGGTTTCCAAGCACAGTTCGCCAAACCCTTCTGGGGCATCCTCGAGCCGGCTGAAAGTGCCGAATCTGCTGCGGCGGCTACTCCCGCAGCTGCACAAGTATCCCGCGCCGGTGCCGGCGTGGCCGCGAAGGCTATTGCGGGGCAGGAAGATCCGCTTGCCCAGCAGAGTGCGCAGCTTGGCTCGGCTGGAAGTTCAGCTGCGCCCCCCGTGCCGGAATCGGCAGTTGCGTCGGGAGATGGCCCGGCGACGGATGCGGCGCCGGAGCCGGCCTCCGTACCTGACCCTGCGCCGGCGTCTGACCGGGCGCCCGCACTCAGCACGGTCTCGGTTTCCGAGGTGGACACCTCAACCGCCGGACGAGACTCGGTGCGCGGACCGCGCGGGAGTTCCACCAGCCGCGTCGGTGCCGGTTCGCGCTCCGCGTCGGCGGATCCGGGTCGTGCCGATTCGAAGCCCGCGTCGACGCCGTCGCGGCAGCGTGTGGCGCGTTGAGGCAGCGGTCCGGCAATCCTGTGGGGTGAACGCCTGGTGAATACCTCGGCGCCCGTGTGCCGCAACCGCGACACTGGACACCATGACCGCTAAGTCGCGTGCGCAATCGATCCTCAACTGGCTCCGCGCCGGCTACCCGGGCGGTGTGCCGGGCCCGGACCGGGTGCCACTGCTGGCGCTATTGCGCAACACCCCACTGAGCGAGGACGAGGTCCGGGAGGTGGTGCGGGAGATCACGGCCGATTCCACTGTGCTCGCCGACGGTGTGATCAACCGCGACGAGATCGAGCAGTTCATTGAGGGCGTCGCCCACCATGACGGCGGCCCGGAGAACATCAGGCGGGTTGCCGCCAAATTGGCCGAGGCCGGCTGGCCGCTGGACTCTCTCGACGACTGAGCGTCAGGACTGCCGCAACGACTCAGTGTCGATGACGAAGCGGTACCGGACGTCGCTGGCGATGACCCGCTCATAGGCCTCGTTGATGTAGTCGGGCTGGATCACCTCGATCTCCGAGGCGATGCCGTGCTCGGCGCAGAAATCCAGCATTTCCTGGGTCTCCGGGATGCCGCCGATCATCGACCCGCTGATGCTGCGCCGCATGCCGATGATCGAGAACGGCGGAACCACCAACGGGTTCTCCGGAGCGCCGAGTTCGACGAAGACCCCGTCCCGGTCCACCATCTCCAGATAGCGGCCGAGGTCGAGGTTGGCCGAGACGGTGTTGAGGATGACATCGAAGGAGTTGCGCAGGTTCTTGAAGGTGTCCCGGTCGCCGGTGGCGTAGTAGTTCGTGGCCCCCAGCCGCAGACCGTCCTCCATCTTCTTCAACGACTGCGACAGCACCGTCACCTCGGCGCCCATCGCGACACCGAGTTTGACCGCCATATGTCCCAGGCCGCCCAGACCCACCACCGCGACCCGGCTGCCGGGTCCGACCTTCCAGTGCCGCAGGGGTGAGTAGGTGGTGATACCTGCGCACAGCAGTGGCGCCGTGGCGTCCAGAGGCAGGGCCTCCGGAATGCGCAGCACATAGTTCTCGTCGACCACGATGCTGCCGCTGTAGCCGCCCTGGGTCGGCAGGCCGTCCCGGCCGACGGCGTTGTAGGTGCCGGTCATCCCGCTGCCGGTGCAGTACTGCTGCAGGCCGGCCTCGCAGTTGTCGCACTCCCGGCACGAATCGACGAAACAGCCCACCCCGACCCGGTCGCCAATCTGGTATCTGGTGACCTCCGAGCCGATTTCGGTGACGATGCCGGCGATCTCATGACCGGGAACCACCGGGTAGCGGGGCGGTCCCCACTCCGCGCGGACGGTATGGATATCGGAGTGGCAGATCCCGGCGAAGTGGATATCGAAACGGATATCGTGCGGGCCCACATCGCGGCGGGTGATGGTGGTCTTCGTTAGCGGTTCGGTTGCCGACGTCGCCGCGTCCCTGCGTGTCAGGGTGAGTTGAGTCCACTGCTTCATAGCAACCCGCTTGCAGGGCGAGATACGGATCAACGCAACGATGACGATTTCCAGCCTGGCCGTGGCCGGGGACAATGTGCCGATGGGTTC
>Ga0209986_10000289_pt1 | contig 48229 bp, 38 predicted proteins | sample BlataG_FD_183168 | JGI IMG/M metagenome (GOLD analysis project Ga0209986, IMG submission 183168) | Deep subsurface microbial communities from Black Sea to uncover new lineages of life (NeLLi) - Black_00105 metaG (SPAdes) (version 2) | ecosystem: Environmental > Aquatic > Marine > Oceanic >... | reverse complement strand
AGATATCATCGTTGACTCCACTGAAAAAAGGTCAACCGCGAGAAGAGGACCGGTATATGTGGGGGTGCGGGCTGCGCCCGCACCCCCACATATACCCCTCCCTACTCCTCGAGGGTAGTTTTTTCAGGGCACTCATCGTTGCCAAATGAGGAAAACAGAGAGGATTTCTAAGTTCTGCCTGAGATCAGTGAACGTGTGAGTGCTCAGTTCAATATCGACAGCAGCAATGCCGTTCATCGAAGCCCAATCGATCAGTTGGCCGGTGTACTGGCAGTTGGTATCCAAGGGTGGGTAAGGATAATCACTGACCGCGGCTACGGCTTCCGCCAGACTAATTGAAGCTGCATCAGGAGGTTGGCCACCAGGAAAGATACCCAAACCAGCGCTGTGGTAATTAATCAAAGCCTCAACATGCTGGCTAAGAAGGAAGCGCATCAGTGCCAATGTCTCAGGTTCTGAGGCTGGCGAGGTACCGGCGGTGATTGGCAACATGTCCCAGCAACCATTACCCGGCCATTCAGCTTGCCAATATGCAGGCCAGTTGCGATTCAGATCAACCCCGTTTTCATTAGCCCGTCCGTAGATACCATGTGAACGGGCATCACCATCGGGGTTGAGGGATCTGAGAATAAACAGGGTCACATCGTGCGGGATCAAATCGGGGCGACCGGGCAGGATGGTGACCAGTTGGTCAGCCAGGGCGATAGTGTTCCATTCGTAGCCACCGTGGATGCCAGCCACGATCATCCGTTTCTTCGCTCCGGAACCAAAACGGTATACCTCGAGTGGGCGTCCAGCGACAGAGTAGCCGATGATAATTGGGCTTTGGTTGTATGAGATAAGGGTCGCCGTGGAAGTAGTGTAAGACTGATCGGTAGCCGTGACAGTGGATATGTTAAAGGGAGGAGTGAGTGTGGCGGTTACTGTAGGTGCTTGAGACTGGGAGGTTTCCTGGATCTCATCCCAGGTTCCTGAGATTGTTGGCGTCGATCCATTGAATGAGCCCATACAGGCTACCAGCAGGGTAGAGAGCAGACAGCAAGTGCAAAGTCTGATCAGCTTGTGGCCCGGATGATGGCTATATCTGATCACAAACCGTTTCGAATAATCGCGATAAATCACAGTCGATTCACCAAGCAACCACATTGCATCCAATGTGCCTTCATCACGCTCTCTCATATTTGGGCAATACTATATCATGGTCGCTGAGTAATTTCTCGCCGTGCGAAGGGAGCTCATTGCGAAAAGGCTAAATTTTGGGTCTCCTCCAATAACTATGGAATGTTGACATAATTTTATTGTTGTGTATGTTATTTACCTCAAAGCAAATTCATCCTATCTACCTTCTCCTGTAGAGGCGGCTCCTGGCGAAGCATCCCGTAGCCCTTCGACGGAGCTTGTACTGAGCATAGTCGAAGTGCTCAGGACCTTCGGCGAAGCGGAGTGGGCATGCCGCCGACAGTCAGGCGTGGGAGCCTGACCTGCTGGAGAATTAGGTGAGAAATGTGTTGGATCGGGCATTGTATTCTGCTCCGTTGTGATTGAGGTCAATGTAGAGAAATTGCAACTACCCACATAATTTGGAGGAGAAGCAATATTTTTTAATAACCTCAATGTTTAAAAACTTGGCACTTGAAGAAACGCTTTTAGCTCAGCTGGGTCAATGGTAGTCAAAACGTATGTCATTTGCTACAATTGGCTGAAGTTGGCACGATTAGAAATTTCCTTCGACTGAGTTCTGCATGCCCCTCCGACTTGGCACGATCCTCAAGAATCGCTACCGCATTGACCGCGCCCTTGGGCAGGGCGGGATGGGCGCGGTCTATGAGGCATATGACGTCAACCTGGGCGTTAAGGTTGCGGTTAAAGAAAACCTATTCACCACCGAGGAGTACGCACGACAATTCCGACGTGAGGCCACCATCCTAGCCAGCCTCCGGCATCCTAATTTACCCCGTGTGACGGATCACTTCGTGATCGAAAAGGAAGGCCAGCACCTGGTGATGGACTTCATTGAAGGGGTGGACCTGCGTGAGCGGTTGGAGACCGAGGGATCGATTTCAGAGGAAGAGGCTTTACCCTGGTTCCTGGCGATCAGCGACGCGTTAAGTTATTTGCACAGCCGAAAGCCTCCCATCCTTCACCGCGACATCAAGCCCGGAAATATCAAGATCATGCCCAGTGGTCGAGCCATGTTGGTGGATTTCGGCCTAGCCAAGGTTGCAGAAGATGGCGACACCACAAGCACGGGTGCCAAGGCCATGACACCTGGTTTCTCGCCGCCGGAACAATATGGAACGGGCCGAACCGACCCCAGGACGGATGTCTACTCCCTTGGAGCGACGATGTATGCCATCCTGACCGCTGCCATTCCGGAGGATTCAATCCAGCGAGCGATGGGACGTGAGAAGCTGACCCTAGTTCGCAAGCGAAACCCCGAGGTCAGCTCAGGTGTGGCAAAGGTGATCGAGAAAGCCCTCGCAGTACACCCCGATGATCGGTATCAGTCGGTAAACAAAATGGCAATCGCCCTTAGTTCAGCCTCGGGGGCCAGCCATCCCACCGTCGTCCGTAGCTACCCTTACCTGGAAAGCACCAGGGTTGCTTCGGGTAAGGACGGTGGAGCAGACCTGGTAACACGAAAGTATAAGTCGGCTACCAGGTTACGCCGCTTGTTAATGGCTTTACTTCTGGTGCTTCCACTGGTGCTGATCGCAGTCGGTGCCAAATTTGTTGTTCCGGATCTAGGCCCGCGATTGGTTGCCCTGTTGGCTAGACCGACGGCCGAACCTACCTTGCCGGATCTACAGGCGACCGACACGATTGATATTCAACCCACCCAAACAGAAGATTTTACTCTATTTCCGATTACACCCAGTCCAGAAGTCACTGAGGAACCGATTATAGCGTTGACCTCGGTTGGGACTGCGAACCCGACACAACCACCAACGGCGACACCCCAAGGTGGAGGCGTGGGGCAGGTCGCATACGTCTCCGGGAAGAGCGGCAACCCACAAATCTATATCATCAATGTCGATGGGACCGGAGAGCGTCAGTTGACCAACCGCGAGGAAGGTGCCTGTCAACCGGCTTGGTCGCCAAATGGGTTGCAGTTGGTATTTACCTCTCCTTGTCAGAGTGACACCGAGGAATATCCAGGCTCCAGCCTGTGGTTGATCTCTTTTAATGAGCAAGACAACATTTCCGACACGATTCCTTTGCAGACATTACCTGGAGGTGGAGGCGACTATGATCCAGCCTGGGCGCCCGACGGCGAGCGAATCGCCTTCACTTCTCGCCGGGATGGACGATCCCAGGTATATATTATGAATCTGGATGGAACTGGTTTGGTGAATCTAAACGAAGATCTAGCGTACAATCGTCAGCCGGCCTGGTCGCCAGATGGAAAACGAATATTGTTCACCACCAGTCGGGCGAGGAATAAGGAAATTTGGATCATGCCTGATTATGGGGGTGATGAGGCAGCGTTTTCCCGCAGTGATGGGGAAGACGACTCCTTTGCGGATTGGTCGGGAGATGGCGAGTTGATCTTATTCCAACGGGAAATCGGATCTATCCCCATCTTGGTCGCCGCTCGTTTCAGTGATCAAGGCAGGATCGATTTCAGGATTTGCCCCGAGGGCAGGTATGCAGGCTACCCAATGGCGGAACCTAAGTGGTCCCCTGATGGTAATTGGATTATTTTTGAAACTTGGCCTGATGGTCGAAATCACAATATCGCATTCATCACCTGGAGTTGCACAGACTTTGCTGAGATAACCAACCACCCGGCAGAGGATTTCGATCCCGCCTGGCGACCCATGCCCTAAATCTTGAGCGATATCTCTGGGAAGTCTCGGATAAGTTTAACCCTGCAGCGAGGGAAGAGGAGAATTGTCAGGTTGGCAAAGGAACTCTGTTCTTGTTGGGTCATAACGCTTGAGGCATAATCGTTATACTTGAGGATACGACCGGCGCTTGTTCCGGTTGAATTTCAGTCAGCAGTAGGAGTGAAGTTGCTGGCTTAAAACAAATAGATGGGAGTAGATCATGACAGCAATGGTTATCGATGGCAAAGCAATCGCTGCAGAGTTGAGAAAGGAGGTTGCTAAGGGGGTTGAGCAGTTAGTTGCTACTGGCACGATGCCCCCTGGTCTAGCGACGGTTCTGGTGGGTGAAAATCCTGCCTCTCAAACATATGTCCGCATGAAGCGTAAAGCCTGTGCTGAGGTTGGCATCGAGTCTTTTGGTTACGAACTTCCAGTTGACACCTCCCAGGAAGATGTTGAAAAGGTGGTAAAGGAACTTAACGCAGATCCGAAGGTTCACGGCATTCTGGTCCAACTGCCGTTGCCCGCCGGTCTGGATGAAGAGACGGTACTTAAGGCGATAAGCATCGAGAAAGATGTGGATGGGTTCCATCCCTTGAACATTGGTCGGCTGGCACAGAAGGGGCGCGAGCCCTTGTTCGTTCCCTGCACTCCTGCAGGGTGCATCGTGTTGCTTAAAAAGGCTGGCGCACAATTGGAGGGTGCCCGGGCGGTAGTTGTAGGTCGTTCTAACATCGTCGGCATGCCGGCTGCTCTCTTACTAGTCAAGGAGAATGCCACGGTAACCATATGCCATTCGCGCACACGTGACCTACCATCCGTTTGCCGCGAAGCTGATGTTCTGATCGCCGCCATTGGTCGCCCGGAAATGATCCGAGGCGATTGGATAAAGCCCGGCGCGTATGTGATTGACGTCGGGGTCAACCGTGTAGATGATCCAAGTCGCGAGCGAGGGTACCGGTTAGTGGGCGACGTGGCTTTTGAAGAGGCGAAAGAGGTCGCTGGAGCGATCACCCCCGTACCGGGCGGAGTTGGACCAATGACCATCGCTGGCTTGTTACGCAACACCCTGCACTCCGCTCAACGAACGGTGGCCTGAACGATCGCACTAACTATAGTGATGTGCGCGCCGTCTTCGATTGGGGACGGCGCGTTCTCATTAATTCTATGATCTAGCGGAATGACAATCATCTACTACCAGGTGTGTTGTCTGATAATTGACGCCTTATAGTGGCGGTGTTAGACTCGACACATCGGGTAAAGGGAGGACCCATGGCAACACTCCTCATCCGGCACGCCACGGTTCTGGTAACGATGGATGACCAGCGACGAGAGATCCCCGATGGCGCCCTCCTGGCGCGTGATGGTTGGATCGAGCAGGTCGGTTCTACTGATGAATTGCCAGCGGTTGCAGATGAAGTCCTCGATTTGACAGATCACCTGGTCCTACCCGGTCTGATTAACACCCACCATCATTTCTATCAAACACTCACCCGGGCTGTACCTGCCGCGCAAGACGCCGACCTTTTCCATTGGCTAAAAACCCATTACCCGATCTGGGCAGGCTTAGTTCCTGAAGATATTCGCATCTCAACCCAACTTGCCCTGGCTGAACTTGCCCTTTCTGGTTGCACCACTGCCTCCGATCACCTTTATATCTTCCCTAACGGATGTCGTCTGGACGATGAGATCGAAGCGTCAAAGCAGGTTGGGATGCGGCTGCATGCTTCGCGTGGCTCGATGAGCTTAGGCGAAAGCCAAGGCGGTCTGCCACCAGATAAAGTCGTTGAAGAAGAGGACGAAATCCTGAGTGATACCCAAAGGGTGATCGAGGTCTATCACGACCCTCAGCCAGGCTCCATGACCCAAATCGTGGTTGCCCCTTGCTCCCCTTTCTCTGTCACCCCTGAGCTAATGCGTCAAGCAGCTGCCATGGCCCGGTCGTATGACGTTCAGATGCACACCCACCTGGCAGAGACGTTGGACGAGGAGCAGTTTTGTTTGCAGAAGTTTGGTCACCGACCCTTGGCATACGCTGAGGAACTGGACTGGGCAGGGGACGATGTATGGTTTGCCCATGCTGTGCATATCAACCCAACCGAGGTGGGGCGTATGGCGAGTAGTGGAATTGGTGTTGCTCACTGCCCATCATCAAACATGCGGCTGGCTTCAGGGATTGCTCCGGTACGACGCTACCTGGCGGCAGGGGTAAACGTAGGACTAGGTGTAGACGGTTCGGCGAGCAATGATAGTTCCCACATGCTGGCTGAAGCACGTCAGGCATTATTACTTTCAAGAGTCGGCGCCGTGGTAGCTCCAGAGATCGATGGGCAAAAAACGCTGTTAACCGCTCGTCAAGTGCTGGAGATGGCTACCATTGGCGGAGCAGCGGTGTTGGGCCGGGACGATATCGGCTCACTTGAGCCTGGAAAGTGCGCCGACTTCATAGCCATTGACCTCAACCGGGTGGAATTTTCGGGAGGTTTGCATGATCCGGTTGCTTCAACCGTTCTTTGTGCGTCGGTTCCGGTTGATCTCAACTACGTACATGGCAAACCTGTGGTGGTTGATGGCCAACTTGTTACCTGTGATTTGGATCTGGTGATTGAAGCACATAACCGGGCCGCGAGCCGCCTGGTGGCTGGTGGTTAGCGACGCTGATCATCATAAAAGGAGACTGACTGGGATGGAGGCGAAGGCGTTGAGTGAGATCAGCCGCGGCTTAGTGGATGTCGCCATGGGGCGAGCGTATGCCGACATGGTTATCCGCAATGGTCGTTGGGTGTGTGTGCAGTCGGGTGAAATTATCGACGATATCGATGTGGCTGTGTTAGGAGATCGCATCGCTTACGTCGGTCCTGATGCAAGCCACACGGTTGGTCCACAGACGCAGGTCATCGAGGCGAAAAACCGTCATCTGGTTCCCGGCTTACTCGACGGCCACATGCACGTTGAGTCAGGGATGGTCACCGTGACTGAATTTGTGCGGGCAGTTCTGCCTCACGGGACCACCGGGATGTTTATCGATCCACATGAGATCACCAATATATTTGGGCTGAAGGGCGTGCGTATGATGGTCGATGAAGCTTCAGTTCAGCCGATTCATGTCTGGGTGCAGATGCCGTCCTGTGTGCCCTCGGCGCCCGGCTTGGAGACGCCAGGGGCTGAAATCGGACCGGAGGAGGTAGCCGAGGCGATGACCTGGCCGGGCATCATCGGTCTGGGCGAGATGATGAATTTCCCTGGGGTGTTCCTCAGTGACGAGAAGATGCACAGTGAGATGGCCGAGACCCGGTTGGCAGGAAAGGTGATCGGGGGGCACTACGCCTCCCTTGATCTGGGGTTGCCCTTTCACGGTTACGCAGCTGGTGGTCCAGAGGATGATCATGAGGGTACCCGGCTGGAAGATGCAGTCGCCCGTGTACGTCAGGGTATGAAAGCTATGCTCCGCCTGGGTTCAGGGTGGCATGATGTCGCCTCCCAGATCCGGGCTGTGACCGAATTGGACCTCGATCCGCGACATTTCATTCTTGTGACCGATGACAGTCACTCGGGCACACTGGTTAATGAGGGGCACATGGACCGGGTTGTGCGTCATGCTATTGAGCAGGGTGCAAACCCGATGATTGCCATTCAAATGGCTACCCTCAACCCAGCCGAACATTTTGGTGTCGCTGGCGAAGTAGGCCAAATCGCACCCGGTCGTTATGCTGATATCCTCTTAGTGGACGAACTTTCAGAGTTTGTCGTCGATCTGGTGATCGCCCGGGGTAGGGTGGCAGCTGAAAAGGGGAAATTGCTGCTCGATCTACCACAATTCGACTACCCGCCGGAGGTTAAATCATCGGTCCATTTAGGACGGGTGTTAACCAAGGAGGACTTCGTCCTCGCTTCTCCTCAGGATGGGGAGGTTCAGGTCAACGTCATCGGCGTGGTTGAGAATCAAGCCCCCACGCGTCATTTAAAGCTCACCCTTCGAGCTGTGGATGGCCAACTACCAGTGGATATAGCTAGAGATCTGGCTAAGGTGGCGCTGGTTGAGCGTCACCGTGGAACAGGTGAGGTGAAGGTTGGTTTGGTGCAGGGATTCGGTTTCGATGTCCCATGTGCTATCGGTTCGACGGTGGCACATGACTCCCATCACATGATCGTCGTGGGTACTGATGAGGTCAATATGGCTTTAGCCGCCAATGAATTAGCCCGAGTCGGCGGTGGACAGGTCGTCGTCGGTGAAGGTGAGGTCCTTGCCCTTGTTGAACTGCCCATTGCGGGGTTGATGTCGGATGAACGGGCTGAGATTGTTGCCGAGAAAGCAGGGAAGATTCTACAGGGGTTTCGCCAATGTGGTTGCACCCTGAACAATGCCAATATGCAACTTAGCCTATTAGCGCTGGTAGTAATCCCCGACCTTCGGATCTCCGATAAGGGGTTAGTCGACGTCAATCGGTTTGAGGTTATCCCGGTAGTGGAAGGCGTTAGCACTGTTTAAAAGCGTTGTATCGAAACTGGGAAGTATTAGAGGGGGAGTGGGGTTATACTTCGAACGAGGGCGGGTGAAATCTGAATATCTGCCTCGGTTGGCGAGCTGTTCCAGATCATAAGGAGGTTAAGCAATGCGTAGTTTTGCCGGACGCGATATTCTTTCGCTGAAAGGATTTGAGCGAGAGGAGTATTTCAGGGTCTTTGAGGTTTGTGATCGGCTGGCGCCTTTTGCCCGTGATCGTCAGAAGTCGGATCTGTTGACGGATAAGATCCTGGTGACGGCTTTTTACCAGCCTAGCACCCGCACTCGGTTGGCGCATGAAGCTGCCATGTTGCGACTAGGCGGACAGGTGACCGGCTTCTCTGATGTCAAGATGACCCGAGCTGGTGATTTTTATCAGGAGTCGATCAAGGATACGGTTCATATGTTGGAATATTACGGGGACGTGATAGTTATGCGCCACTTCCAACAAGGTGCTCCTGCTGAAGCAGCCCGTTGGGCGAGTATACCGATAATTAACGCCGGCGACGGCTGGGGGGAACACCCCACACAGGTGTTAACTGATATGTATACTATCTTTGAGGAGAAAGGTCGTCTGGATGGATTGAACTTCTTGCTTGTTGGTGATATGCGCATGCGAACCATGCACTCAATGAGTTATGCCATGGCGCAGTTCGACATTGAGGCGGCTTACATCTCCCCGCCGGAGATGTCTCTGACTGAAGAGTTCAAGCAGGAGCTCGACCAGCTTAATTTACGCTACCGCGAAGTGGAGCACATCGAGCAAGCGATCGGGGACGCTGACGTGATATACATGGAACCTGTGGTTCAGCCGGACTATACCAAGGGGCGTGACGAGCGTGAGGGTGACGTTGGCCTCACACCTTCAAATTACCAAGTCACCAAGGAATTGATGCGAAAGGCCAAGTCGGATGCGATCATCCTGCACTCGCTGCCCAGGATGGACGAATTATTGGAAGAGGTTGACTATACACGCCATGCCCGATACTGGGTGGAGGCCTTCAACGGCGTTGTTACGCGAATGGGCCTTCTGGCGTTGATCCTGGGAGCGATGGAATGAGGGAGGGATTGGGGGAACATGGATCAGGGATTAGGAGTGGTTTTCTCCGGCAACAACCCAATCCCTAATCCATAATATCTGATCCCTTTACTCCAGTGCAGTTTTGCTTGGCTTAGAAAAGAGGATCCAAATGCAAACAGACCTTCGAGGAAGAGACCTTATTTGCGATCTTGACTTCAACCGAGAGGAGGTCGAGACTATTTTGGATGTGGCTTTTGACTTGAAGCGTAAACGTGCCCTGGGTGAGCCGCATCCTTACCTGCGCGATAAAGTGCTGGCGATGTTGTTCTTCTTCTCTAGCACTCGTACTCGCGGGTCCTTTGAAGCCGGTATGGCACAGCTCGGTGGGCATGCCGCGTTCATTGAATCCAGAACCACTCAAATCTCTCACGGCGATACCGAAAAGGAGATGGGCGAGATCTTCGGACGCTACTTTGATGGGATAGCTATCCGGCACGTGGACTGGGGTATTGGCAACCGCTACCTGAATTTAGTAGCTGAAGCGTCGCGTGTTCCAGTCCTCAACATGCAATGTGATTTCTATCATCCTCACCAGTGTCTTGCAGACCTAATGACGATTATTGAGAAGAAGGGGCGCGATCTGCGTGGAAGGAGGATGGTGGTCTCGTGGGCTTACGCTTCATCCTACTTAAAACCCATCTCGGTCCCGCAGTCGCTTATACTACAGATGCCGCGTTTCGGTCTGGATATTGTGCTGACCCACCCTGATGAATTCAAGCTCATGCCAGAGATTATGGATCAAGCACGAGAGCAGGCGCGCAAGTACAGCACCGGTTTTGAGGTGATGGACGACATGGAAGCCGCCTTCAAAGATGCCGACATTATCTATGCCAAGTCCTGGGGACCGCTCTTGACCACTGCCGATCCAGAAGAAGGCAAGCATATTCAGGATCAATATATAGACTGGATCACGGACGAGAGGAAGATCGCATTAGCCGAAGAAGATGCGATATACATGCACCCATTGCCAGCCGACCGCAATATTGAGGTCACAGACGAGGTGATCGATGGTCCTCATAGTGTGGTTTTCGATGAGGCGGAGAATCGCTTGCATGTACAAAAAGCCGTCATGGCACTGACGATGTCCTGAGAGAAAAGGTGAACGGCTCATTTGATCTTTATTGTGGTGGAGAAATTAGCGGGTAACTGCAACAAGCCAATTACACTGATTGTTCCCTAAATACCAGTTTCCGGCATAACGAGAGGAGGTGAGCAAGAGACCAAGTGTGATTATTAGGTTCGAACCCGGAAATTTAAGAAGACTTAACTATTTTTGAGGAGGAGTTTGAGATGCCTAAGAATAAATCATGGCGAATTGCCACACTGATGGTGATCCTGGCCATACTAGCTGCTGCTTGTGCCCCTGCAGCTACTCCGGAAGCTCCGGAGGAGGTCGCAGAGGCCAAGATGAAGGCGTGCTTCATATATGTTGGACCGATTGGTGATTATGGCTGGAGCCATGCACACAATGAAGGTCGGTTGTATGTCGAAAACCAGTTCGATTGGTTGGAGACGGCCTACGCTGAGGCTGTGCCGGAGGCTGATGCAGACCGCTTCCTTGATCGGTTTGTGGTGGAAGAGGGTTGTGATGTGGTATTCACCACCAGCTTCGGGTTCATGGATGCCACCCTCGCTGCAGCTGAGAAATATCCAGACACGCTATTCTTCCACTGCTCTGGCTTCATGCGTGCTCCGAACTTGGGTAACTACATGGCCGATTTCTACCAGGTTTATTACCTGAACGGTCTGATGGCCGGCGCGCTGACCAAGACGGGGAAAGTCGGCTATGTGGGGGCTCAACCGATCCCCGAAGTCGTCCGCCATATCAACGCCTTTACCCTTGGGGTGCGGGAAGTGAACCCCGATGCCACTGTGGATGTGCGCTGGCTGTTTGCGTGGTACGACCCGGCTGCGGCGCGTGAGGCTGCTGAGGCACTCATCGACGCTGGTGCCGATACGTTAGCCTTCACCGAAGACTCACCAGCGGTGGTTGAGGTTGGTCAGGAGTATATGGAGAAGGGACAGCCTGTTTACACGTTCAGCCACTACAGCCCGATGGGGGATTTCGGACCAGATTCAGCCGTGAGTGGTCAGCTGGTAGATTGGGGGATCATCTATGAAGACATACTGATGAAAGCCTACCTGGGTGTCTACAACAACACCAACCTCCAAGACGTGGATTACTGGTGGCTGATACGAGAGGGGGGTGCTGTTCTCGGCGCCCGCTTCGGTGAGCTGATCAATCCTGCATTTGAGGATGGGTTGAAAGCCGTCACTGTGACCGATCCCTTCTTGGGTGAGATCAACGTTTACGACCTGGTCTTCAAGCGAATAGAACAAATGACCGATCCCGCCATGCTGTTTGACCCATTCAGCGGGCCGATCTATGACCAGGATGGCACGCTTCGGATTGAGGCTGGTCAGCGAGCGACTTATTTTGAATTGCTGTCTATAGACTGGTTTGTGGAGGGCAATGTCGGCAGCATTCCACGGTAGACTGTGAATCAGCGAATCAATCGGTAAACAGAGTTTCTATGAAGCCTGGGGGTACCGCCCTGGTACCCCCAGGTTGGTAGAAAGGGATCTGAAATTGAGCGGAGAACAGACGCCCACGGGTGTTGTATCAATGCGGGGCATTATGAAACGCTTCCCTGGTGTCTTAGCCAACGATTGTGTGGACTTTGAGGCCCGCCCGGGTGAGATTCACGCTTTGTTGGGAGAGAATGGCGCCGGCAAGACGACGCTGATGAAAATCCTGTACGGCATCTATCAACCCGACGAAGGAGATATCCTGATTAGAGGATCACAGGTTTCTATCCAATCACCGCGAGAAGCCATTGAGTTAGGTATCGGTATGGTTCATCAGCATTTCATGTTGGTGCCGACACATACAGTATCGGAAAACATCGTTTTAGGGCTTCGGGGAAAATTTTTCTTTCCTGAGCAGGCAGCGCGACAAAGAATCAAGGAATTCTCCGATAAGTACAACCTCATTGTTGATCCCGAAGCTCGTATATGGCAGCTTTCAGCTGGCGAACAGCAGCGGGTGGAAATTATCAAAGCGCTATATCGTGGTGCACAGATCCTGATCCTGGATGAGCCTACTTCCATGCTCACCCCAGGTGAGGTCGAGGACCTTTTTGTGATTGTAAGGCGTATGGCTGATGAGGGGAATACGATTATTTTTATCACCCATAAACTTGATGAGGTGATGGCGGTCAGCGATCGGGTAACTGTACTTCGTCAGGGTCGTGTCGAAGCTACACTCAAAACAACTGACACAAACAAGCGTGATCTGGCTCGGCTGATGGTCGGGCGCGAAGTCCTCTTCCGCATCGAGAAAGAAGGTGTGCAGGCAGGGGATGAAGTTTTGCGAATCGAGGACGTGCATGCTCTGAATGATAAAGGCTTACCGGCGATTAAAGGGGTTTCGCTCGCCGTTGCCCAAGGCGAGATCGTGGGGATTGCAGGAGTGGCTGGTAACGGGCAGCGTGAACTCGTGGAAACGTTAGTGGGTTTGCGCCCCATAGAGGGAGGTCGTATCTTGGTGAAGGGCCAAGAGGTCACTGGTTGGCCACCTCGGGCAATGATAGAGCAGGGCGTTTACTACGTACCTGGCGAGCGGCTTACTGGCCTGGTACCAGAGATGAGTGTGGCCGAGAATTTTATTCTAAAGACCTATCGAGATCAACGCTTTGGGAATGGTCCTTTCCTTGACGCCCAAGAAATCGATAAGCATGCTGAAGAACTAATCTCTGAATATGGGGTCATCACCCCCAGCCGAGACACGCCTTTGAAGCTTCTTTCTGGTGGGAACATTCAACGTGTTATGTTGGCTCGCGAAACCTCTGGTGAACCGGCGTTACTGATCGCAGCTCATCCCACCAGCGGATTGGACGTGGGAGCTATCGAGTACATCTGGCAGTTGCTGTTGGCAGAGCGTGAGCGCGGCGCGGCTGTGCTATTGGTATCTGAGGACTTGGATGAGGTGTTCACTTTGAGTGATAGGATTGCAGTTATGTTTGAAGGTGAATTCATGGGTGTTGTCTCTGCGAATGATGCGGATTTAGAGGAGATTGGACTGATGATGGCTGGAGTCTACCGTCGACCAGAGCAGGAGGTGCTGGCGTGAGAGGTATTCCAACCATTGAGGTGGAGAAGCGGCTCACCACCCCACGTTGGTTGCAGTTCTTGGCACCATTTATTTCACTGATCTTGGCATTGCTGGCAATTGGGATTATCTTTCAAGCTTTAGGCGTCGACCCGATATTTGCCTATGGAAAGATCTTTCAGGGCGCGTTTGGGTCGATATATGGGCTCTCGGAGACGGTGGTTAAATCCATTCCGCTGATGTTGACCGGCGTGGGTCTTTCGCTGGCTTTCCGTGCCCGCTTTTGGAATATCGGGGCTGAAGGGCAATTGCTTGTGGGTGCCACCTGCGCCACCGGTTTGGCTCTGGCATATCCTGATTGGCCGAAATTAGTACTGCTACCAATGATGTTCATCGTCGGTTTCCTCGGTGGCGCGCTATGGGGGTTAATCCCTGCCCTTCTCAAGGCACGCTGGCGGGTTAATGAGGTAATCACCAGTTTGATGATGGTATATATCGCCAGCAACTTAGTGAACCACTTGGTATATGGACCGTGGAAAGGACCGGAGGAGATGGGTTTTCCTTATACATCCAAATTTTCCGACGCCGCGCAATTGCCACGTTTGGCTTGGACCCGAATACATTACCCAACACTTATCCTAGCTTTTCTCTTGGCTGTGGTGATCTACATCCTCATCAAACAGACGAAATTAGGCTATGAGATACGGGTCACTGGGGAGAACCCAGCTGCGGCTCGTTACGCCGGAATGAGCTATTTGAAGACAGTGGTCTTGGTCATGATCCTGAGCGGTGGATTGGCTGGACTGGCCGGTGTGGGCGAAGTGGCTGGGATACACTTCCGATTGCGTTATCCTGGAGGTATCTCGCCAGGCTACGGTTTCACCGCCATCATTGTTGCCTGGTTGGCGCGTCTCAACCCTTTGGGAGCTGTGCTGACATCCTTCCTTTTAGGTGGCTTGCTTGTAGGTGGCGATGCGATACAGATTTCCCTGGGGCTACCGTCAGCGACGATCTTTCTCTTCAACGGCATGATTTTGTTGTTCGTACTCGGCGGTGATTTATTCACTTGTTATCGAATCCGGGTTAAACGGAGGATGACAAACTGATGGTGCAGTTCATTCTATTGGCCTTGCGCGCCGCGATCCCTGCCGGAACTCCACTTTTGTTCGGAACACTCGGAGAGGTTTATACCGAACGATCGGGAGTCTTGAACCTGGGGGTGGAAGGCTTGATGATCATGGGGTCGGTCACCGCCTTCGGAGTGGCATACACCACTGGGAACGTCTGGCTTGCAGTGCTCATGGCTGCGTTAGCTGGTGGGTTATTAGCTTTATTACATGCTTTCGCCAGTATCACCCTAAAGGTCAATCAGGTGGTTTCAGGCCTGGCGATCACGATGATCGGTCTTGGCGTGAGCGGTATCATGGGGAAGCAATATATTGGAAAGCCACTGGGGGTTGGTTTTGCAGCTTTGGAGATTCCAATTTTGAGTGATCTTCCGATCCTTGGTTCTCTGCTGTTTCAATTTGATCCACTGGTCTACATTTCGATATTATTAGTTCCAGCGTTGTGGTTTGTGCTTTATCGAACACGATGGGGACTTTCCTTGCGTTCAGTGGGTGAGAATCCAGCCACCGCAGATACTCTGGGTGTCAACATTGTAGTCGTCCGTTACCTGGCAGTATTTTTCGGCGGCTTATTAGCTGGGATGGGGGGTGCTTATCTTTCGGTGGTCTATGCGCCATCCTGGATCGAAGGTATGACCGCTGGAGTGGGTTGGATCGTGATCGCTTTGACGATCTTCGCCATGTGGGATCCGTTACGGGCTCTTCTGGGAGCATATCTATTTGGCGGGGTGCGTGTCTTGCAGTACCGGCTTCAACCACTCGGTATTTCCCCAAATCTACTGGCCATGCTGCCCTTCATCTTCACTATCCTGGTATTGATGGCTAGCGCGGGAGAAGTCATGAGAAAGAGAATTGGTGCGCCAGCTGCGCTGATGCAACCCTATTCGAGGGAGTAGAGGTGAAGCTGGTGTTGCTGAGTAAGTTTGACGATGGCGGTTGGCTGAAACCATTTACGATAAGAATGTCGCTTGTCCTTGGGGTATGAGGTCTAAATATATGGGTAAGTTCCTGGGATATTGCTGTTCTATATGCCAGACAGAGTATGGTCCGGACGAGGTTACCTATACCTGCCCCAAAGACGGCGGCAACCTTGACGTGGTGCTCGATTATGAAAGCATCCGCAAGCAGATTAGCCCAGAGGCCTTAGCGGAATCGAGTGACAACTCCATTTGGCGCTACCTTCCGCTCATACCCGTGGATGATCCCGGTCATCTAGGGACACCATTACGAGCGGTTGGCTGGACGCCGCTTTTTACTCCCACTAGATTAGCGCAGCATCTGGGTTTACATCATCTATGGTTGAAAGACGACGGACGCAACCCAACCGCATCGTTCAAGGACCGTGCCAGTGCGGTGGTCATTGCTCGAGCCCAGATGATCGGGGCGAGGGTGGTGGTAACCGCGTCTACTGGCAACGCTGGCGCTGCGTTAGCCGGGATGGCTGCTGCTGCTGGAATGCCAGCAGTGATCCTCGCCCCGAAAACCGCCCCGCAAGCCAAGGTGGCTCAACTGCTTATTTTCGGTGCCCAGGTGTTCTTGGTCGATGGAACCTATGACCAAGCCTTTGACCTCACCCTCGAAGCCGCCGAAGCTTTTAGTTGGTATTGCCGCAATACGGGTTACAATCCTTTTACTGCTGAAGGTAAGAAAACAGCAGCCTTTGAAATATGCGAGCAATATACCTATGCTGTAGGGGTGGTTGGCGAACCGCCCCTGCATTGGGAAACGCCTGACACGGTTTTCGTTTCCGTCGGCGATGGCAACATTATCTCCAGCTTGCATAAGGGGTTTAAGGACTTACTTTCGCTGGGTTGGATCGATAATATTCCGAAGTTGTTTGGGATCCAATCGGAGGGTTCGGCCGCGATATACAATGCCTTCATTAATGGCACGGAGGAGATAGTTCCGGTGAAGGCTGACACCATCGCTGATAGCATCTCAGTTGATCTTCCTCGGGATGGTTTGCGCGCCCTGCGCGCGGCAACCCAGACCAATGGAGCTTACCTGTCTGTGAGCGATGAGAGCATCCTGAAAGCGATGCAGGACCTGGCTCGCGAAGCGGCAGTCTTTGCTGAACCGGCCGGCGCCACGGCCTATGCTGGTTTGGTCAAGGCGGTAGCTGATGGATTGGTAGGGAGTGAGGAGCGAATTTTGGTACTCAATACCGGGAACGGCTTGAAGGATGTGCAGGCTGCCATGAAAGCCGCGGGAGAGGCAACCGTAATCGGACCAACGCTGGAGGCTCTAAAAAGGGTTTTGCGTTAGTCGATTGTATGATGAAGAGGACCGAGATATGGCTTCAAAAGGATCTGTGACCTTCTCTGTGGCGATTCCGGTGTACAACGAGGTTGAGTCGCTGCCCGAGCTCTACCATCGGATTTGTGCTGTGATGGACGACCTGGGTGAATCTTGGGAGTTGATTTTTGTAGACGATGGTAGCAGCGATGGATCGACCAAAATTATCCGCTCGTTATCGGTTGACGACGAGCGCGTGCAGCCAGTGTTTTTTGCCCGGAATTTTGGTCATCAAATCGCTATCACCGCTGGGCTCGATCACAGCCGTGGCGAGGCGGTAGTGATCATGGACGCTGACCTTCAAGACCCACCGGAAGTGATCATTGATCTAGTGGCCAAGTGGCGGGAAGGGTATGAGGTTGTCTACGCTGTGAGGGAGGAAAGGGAGGGCGAAACCCGTTTTAAGAAACTTACTGCGGCCCTATTCTACCGGTTGATCAATCGCATCGCTGACGTGACCATCCCTCTCGACACTGGCGATTTCCGTCTGTTGGATCGAGTTGTGGTGGACACGCTAAATCGAATGCGAGAGCGTCACCGGTTCCCTCGAGGGATGGCGGCCTGGGTTGGCTTCCATCAGGTTGGTGTGCCGTATCAGCGAGCAGAGCGATTTGCCGGTGAGACCAAGTATTCATTACGAAAAATGATGCGTCTGGCAATAAACGCCGTCACTGGGTTTTCTTATTTTCCTCTCCAAATTGCCATTTATTTCGGATTTATTTGCGCCAGCGTCAGTGCCCTGGCAATACCGATCGTAATCGTGCTTCGACTGGCAGGCAGCCAAGCTTTTTTGGGTCAGGCTACAACGTTGATCGCGGTGCTTTTCTTGGGCGGAGTTCAATTGATCTCGATCGGGATCCTGGGGGAGTATGTTGGTCGGATCTATGATGAAGCCAAAGGTCGACCCCTGTATATCGTACGTGACGGGCCAGATGCGAATGATATTAAATTAGAGAAATAGGAAAGGAGTTCGTCCGTATCATGATTGATCTCACCATGGAAGAAGAAAATATTAAGCGAACGGTCGAACGGGCGCGTGAGCGAGACATCATCATCCCTACATTTGCTCAAATGAAGGATCCAACTTTGATTCCCAGCAAGATAAAGGAACAATTGAGTGACAATGGTCTTTGGGATATCACCTCCCGTAATCTCTTTCGCATCACATGGAAGAACGAACCTATACCTCAAGGTGGAGGCTTCAACGGTGTGAACTACTTTGAGTATCCCAAGAGCCTTACTGGAGTTCAAGCTCGCATCATCGGCTTGGTTGGCAAGTGGTTTCCAACCGGTTCGCATAAAGTCGGCGCCACTTTCGGTTGCCTGGTACCTCGGTTAGTTACCGGTCAGTTCGATCCAACCAAAGACAAGGCCGTCTGGCCATCGACCGGCAACTACTGTCGCGGTGGAGCCTATGATGCGACTCTGCTGGCTTGCGAGTCCATAGCCATTCTCCCAGAAGGAATGAGTCGGGAGCGTTTCGAATGGCTGTCAAAGGTCGCCGGCGAGGTTATCGCCACACCTGGCTGCGAGTCAAACGTCAAGGAGATCTTTGACAAGAGCTGGGAGCTTCGGAACACGCGTGAGGATGTGGTGGTCTTTAATCAATTTGACGAATTCGGCAACTACCTTTGGCATTACGAAGTTACCGGACACGCGATGCAGGAGGTGCTTGAGCGAGAGCTTGGCCCACGGGACTCCTACCGTGGCTTGGTGCTCACAACGGGTTCAGCAGGTACGTTGGGCTGTGGGGATTACATGAAGCAACTCTTCCCCACCAGCAAAGTCGTAGCTGGTGAAGCTCTACAGTGTCCGACCCTCCTCGAAAATGGCTTTGGGGGGCACCGTATTGAGGGCATCGGCGATAAGCATGTACCGTGGATCCACAATGTCAGAAACACCGACATGATCATGGCCATTGACGATAATCTTGTCGTCAACTTGGCCAGGCTGTTCAATGAGCCAGCAGGTCAGGCATACCTGATTAACCGGGGTGTACCGGAAGAATTTGTGAAAGATCTTGATCTCTTAGGTTTCTCCAGCATTGCAAATCTGGCAATGGCCATCAAGTTCGCGAAATATTACGAACTCGGAGATCACGATGTCATACTGACCTGCCTCACAGACTCAATGGAGCTTTATCAAAGCCGTCTGCAGGAGATGCACGAGGAACATGGGGAGTATACAGAAGTAAATGCGGCGGTAGATTATGCCCGATACCTGGACGGCATCTCGGTGGATTTCGTAGCTGAATTACGATATGTCGACCAGCGCCGTGTCCACAATTTGAAGTACTTCACCTGGGTTGAGCAGCAAGGTAAAACTTACGAAGAGATCATGGACCAATGGTATGATCCGAGTTACTGGACTAATGTACAGAGCCAGATCTCGGAGATCGATGCTCGGATTGAAGAGTTCAACCAACGTGTAGGGTTGATCAGAGATTTGACATAATCTACATCTAACCTTGATATTCTGCTAAAGAGTGATTTTAGAAGATCCACGCTTTGGATTCTGGGCAGGGCTACCTGTCTTGGGTAAACGATTATGCTAGAATAACCTTAGAACGTCATTTTGAGCCGAACCTCCGGCTGCAGATATGGTCAAAGGAAGGGGGAAAAATGACCGATGTTCATTCCGATGATCTTGTATTAATAGCTGTAATGAAAAACCCGCGTGACCTGGAGATCGCCCGCGTTTTAGGTTGGTACCGGATCCCAGTACAGACCACCCCCAAGACGCTGCGGGTGGATTGGATCGCGTTTTACTTACCCCTAGTCTTTGGGGAAGAAAAATGGTCGATCCGTTACTTGGCTTCAGTGAAGGGATACGAACTGGTGAAACGACGAGAGCTGCTTCAGGATGAAACCGATCATCTGCGAGCTGATGAGCCTTATTTCAAGATCCAAATGGGACCGCTGGTGCAATTGTCGCGGCCGATTCCCTCCCGGCGCTGGCGACGGTTCACCTTCTTATACACAACCGGCGATCGTTTGCTCAAAGCCAGGGAGATCAAGGACTTGCGGGTACCAGCGTCCAAGACGCGCGATCGGCTGTGGCGGATAATACGAGAGCGGGAAGCTTTGTCCGATCGTATTTAACTTTTCTCCTGGAAGACGGCAACCAACTCGAAGACTAATCCTGTCATGTTCCCGTGTCTAATCCTGACTATAATGGGGACACATCAAGAGGACTTTCCCTTCTGTCTTTTGCCTCCAGGAGAACTCAATCATGGCATTAAAGCTTATTCGATCAGGGACGTTGATCGGCGCTGGCGGTACGGTTAAGGCGGACTTGTTAATTGATGGCGAGAAGATCGCGGCTACTGGTCATGCTCTCGATGTTCCCGATGCCGAGATTATCGATGCTTCTGGTAAGTTGGTGATGCCTGGCGGTGTTGATCCCCACACTCACTTCGACCTACCCATGTTCGACACAGTTTCTTCCGATGATCATTATACTGGCCACAAAGCTGCTGCTTTCGGCGGCACAACTACCGTGCTTGACTTTATTCCCCTAGATTACCCATCAATGCAGGAGGCAATTGACGCTTGGCATGCAAAGGCTGATATTAATGCGGTTATAGATTTTGGCTTCCATATGAACATCACCCGCTTAGATGATCAAGTTCAATCCGAAATACCGCACCTAATCGCTGAAGGCATCACCACCCTGAAAGTTTTCATGGCTTACAACAATAGACTGCGATTGCAGGATGGCGAAATTTTAAAGGTCATGCGTCTCGGAGCAAAACATGGGATGCTCACCATGCTCCATGCAGAGAACGGCGACGTGATCGAGGTTCTTACCGCTGAAACACTTGCGGCAGGCCATACCGAGCCGATATGGCATTCCCACTCCCGACCAGCCTGGGGTGCGGTTGAATCCGTCCTTCGAGGTATTGCGTTAGCCGAGCAAGTTGACTCGCCTCTCTACATCGTACACGTTAACACTGCTGGAGGTCTGGATCAGATCGATTACGGTCGTGCTAGGGGTTTACCAGTGATGGGCGAGACTTGCCCCCAATATCTCTTTTTCACTGAAGAACATCTGCGGAGACCGGACGGAGCAAAGTGGATCTGCTCACCCCCGATGAGGACAGTCGAAGACAACCAAGCGTTATGGCTTGGGTTGGTAAACGGGAACCTTCAAACGCTTGGTACCGACCATTGCTCGTTCTTCTACAATGGAACTCGGGCCATAGAGTACGAGGGGGAGTGGATCGCCATCCCTGGCAAGGAACTCGGTGCTGATGACTTTAGTAAGATTCCTAATGGCTTACCCGGCGTCGGTGATAGGTTGCCTATTCTGTGGTCCCATGGAGTAGGAGAGGGACGGATCTCCCCTAATCAATTCGTTGCTCTGACCAGCACTAACCCGGCTAAGATCTTCGGTTTATATCCACAGAAAGGCGCTTTACTCCCTGGCTCCGACGCCGACATTGTCATCTGGGACCCTGACCGCCCGCTCAAGTACGGCATAGCTCACGCCCATCACCGCACGGATTATAATCTCTATGAGGGTTGGGAACTTGTAGGGTTCCCTGAGAAGGTTTTCCTGCGTGGTCACCTGATCGTTGATGGCGAGGAGTGGTTCGGCCAACGTGGGATGGGGTGTTTCCTGAAGCGCAAGCCGTATGCTGAGGTGATTTAGGATATTCGGATCGCCTCGGATCATAAATTAACGCAATTAATCCCTGGCGGGTGATGTCTCTGTTTGTGCTCCCACCAGGTCACAGACCCCTGATGAACGTAAAAACCTCTCTTTTTGTTCCCGCCGGGTCTATATTTGGGTCATATGACCCAAATATAGACCCGGCGGACTTCACGCAACCCCCCACCGGATTGCTGAAATAGTTGAACTGCCAGGGGTCACAGACCCCTGGCGAGCGATAATATTATGTTCCCGCCAGGTCACAGACCCCTGGCGAGCGATAACATTATGTTCCCACTGGGTCACAGACCCGGCGGTTTGTAATAAGCATGGAACCTTGGTCTTAAAGATTCAACTCATACCCACAATTCACGAACATCATATACAGGAATTATCGGCGGTATTCCTAATAGGTAGTATCTTGCGCTCGACCAGGCATATTCCTCAGGTCGCTGAACCAGTACCCATTGAGGTTGGCAGGGATTGTTGTGGATGTAGGTGGCTTTTTGCCTCAGGAAATCTGATGAGTAGATAATGCGTGAGTCGTAGCCCTGTTGCCAAACTTTGTGCAGCTGACCAGGGGTACCTCTAGCGAGCTGTCTTAATAATTGAAGAGACTGTGTATTTCTCTCTGCTTGGAATTGGCGGATTATTTGCTTAGCCGTATGTTTCTTGAATTCCCTGATTACCCTTGAGGGTGGATGGTCAACATCAAAACGAGCAATGAAATGAATATGATTGGGCATTATCACAAAAACATATAGGCGGATCCATTCTTGGGTCTGCATGTAGCAAAGACTCTCAATAAGTATATTTTTAATGATGTCCCGACGAAAAATGTGCTTCCGTTGAGCAGCCGTTGCAGTGAGGAAGAAAAGACGTGAGGAGTCAAAATCGGATCGAATACCTGACATCGTTTCCCCCTTTGCTAGGTATGTGAGGATGGAGTGGCTTATAATTGTATATCAGCATAAGCCTATCACGAATATGGATTCACGTCTCCTAAATTATGAGGATCTGTTTCGCTCCCACCTGGTCTGTGACCCGGCGGACTGTAATCAGCCATCATTGGATTGTTGAATTAGTGGAACTGCCAGGGGTCACAGACCCCTGGCGAGCGATAACATTATGTTCCCGCTGGGTCACAGACCCTTGGCGAGCGATAACATTATGTTCTCACCGGCACACAGACCCCTGGCGAGCGATAACATCTTGCCGTTAATGAGTCACAGTTGAGTGAAAAATCCTGGTCAAGGTGATACTTTCCACACCCACCCACCTTTGAGTGCTTGTACCGGCTTATCCCCCGTGTTAGAATCGCGAACCTTAGATTGGTGGTAGTTCGTCGATGCCGGCGAAATTAGAATACTAGCTGGAAGTGGTACACGGGTGTCCTATCTAATCTTGTACACAAGGCCCGACCCCGTGACCCACAGCGAATGCTGGATATCTGGAAACGTTATCAAACCTTTGTGCCGGAGGACTGAATGCCGGCCCCATCTAAGTTGGAGTGAATATGAGCGAACGACTGATTCTTACACTTGCTATTCTAGGGGGGACAGGAAACGTAGGTCCAGGATTAGCTTATCGGTGGGCTAGTGCAGGCTACCACGTGATCATCGGTTCTCGCACACCTGAGAAAGCTGAAAGGGTGGCAGCCGAGGTCAATGAACGTCTTGGTCGGGATGTGGTCCGTGGTATGGCCAATGAGGAGGCGGTTGAATCTTGTGATATTGCGGCTCTCACTGTGCCTTATGAAGCGCACGCCTCAATCCTGGAAGCTCTCAAAGACCATCTTCAAGGGAAGGTACTGGTGGATACAACCGTACCCCTAGTTCCACCCAATGAGAGTCAGGTGCAGATGCCGTCGGCGGGAAGCGCAGCGCAAGAGGCGCAGGAAATCCTCGGCGACGGAGTGGATGTGGTGGCGGCATTTCAAAACGTCTCTCATGTGCATCTGCTTGAAGATCAGCCGGTGCCATGCGATGTGCTCGTTTGTGGAGATAGTGAGGAAGCCCGCGAGCAGGCGTTGACCCTGGTTGCAGCGGCGAAATTAGTTGGTTGGGATGCAGGTCCGCTTCAGAATGCTGTCGTCGTTGAAGGCTTGACTTCGATTCTTATCGGCATTAACCAACGCTACAAGGTGAAGGCCGCTGGTATACGCATCACCGGTGAGCCTGCGGAGAATCGGGCCGATCCAGAGTAATGACCTCCCAAATGATCCTCACTGCCCTGCCAGGCTTTCCCCTTGTGTTCCCCGGGGATGACCTTGCGGTTTTGATTCTGGAGGGCGTGGAGCGCGCCAGCCTGACCTTGCAGGACGGTGATTTGCTAGTAATAACCCAGAAGGTGGTGTCGAAAGCTGAAGGGCGGTTGATCAATTTGATGGAAGTGGATCCTTCGTCAGAGGCTATCCGTCTGGCAGAGGAGACCAATAAGGATCCTAGGCTGGTGGAGGTCATTCTGAATGAGAGCCGCCAAGTCCTACGCAAGCGGAACGAAATAATTATCGTCGAACACCGCCTGGGTTTTGTGTGTGCTAACGCTGGTGTAGATCATTCCAACGTGCAGGGTGAGGTGGGGCAACAGGGCGAATGGGTCACCATGCTGCCCCAGAACCCTGATGCCTCCGCTCAAAGGTTGCGCGAACGTCTTCAAGATGCAACTGGGGCAGAAATCGGGGTCATTATTATCGACTCCCACGGGCGCGCATGGCGGCTGGGCACAGTGGGCATCGCCATAGGTGTCGCGGGCTTTCCTGCGTTGCTCGATCTGCGGGGACGACCCGATCTCTTTGGAGACCCCCTAATGATCACCCAGGTGGGTTTAGCAGATGAGGTGGCGGCCGCAGCCTCGATCCTGATGGGCCAAGCGGACGAGGGTATTCCGGTGATTCATATACGCGGTCTGCCCTATACCTTGCGTGAGGGGACGCTGGATGAGATTTTACGCCCCAAGGAGCTGGATTTGTTTCGGTAGATAAGGTCGTAGTTGGAGGGTAGAGGTAAGGTGGCTTATGGTGAAGAACATAGGCCGTTACCCCAACGAAGTCCGTTCTCAAGCGGAGAAACAGATAACCGTGCAGAGCGTGGTCAAGGTTGGCCAAAACCTAATGCTCACAGTCCATGCAAAAGGGACGGAAGACAACTGAGTGTGTTCCACTTTTTTTTTAAACCCCGGATGCGGTAGGGGATGCCTTGGAGTTACCTGCCATGAGGGAGCTGCATTGTACGATTGCTCTCGGGTATCCTGGTGAGGGCGGGAAGGATCGTGGCAGGACCCCTGATGCTGAGGTGAGGTTGTGTTGCGAAGGGTCGTAGCACTGACTGGCGGTGTTGGTGGAGCCAAGTTGGTGAGTGGTCTGGCTGGGGTTTTATCGAACGATCAATTGACCGTGATTGTGAATACCGGGGATGATTTTGAGCACCTCGGTTTGGTCATCTGCCCTGATTTAGACTCGGTGATCTATGCCTTAGCTGGACTTGCTAATCCTCACACCGGATGGGGGAGAGTGGATGAAACCTGGAACTTTATGGAAGCCCTCGGCGAGCTAGGCGGACCAACGTGGTTTCGCGTTGGTGATCGAGATCTAGCTCTGCACCATGAGCGGACACGCCTTATTGGTGAAGATCACTCCCTGACAGCTGTCACCCAACACATCTGCCAGGCGCTTGGTGTCGCGGTAGCAGTGTTGCCCATGTCGGACCAACCGGTGCGGACGATTGTAATCTCGGATGAAGGTGAGTTATCCTTCCAGGACTACTTTGTCGCCCATAGTTGTGAACCGCGGGTTTACGGGTTCCACTTCGATGGTCTGGAGACCGCCAACCCAGCGCCTGGTGTGCTGGAGGCTTTATTAGCGACAGACCTGGTTATATTGTGTCCTTCCAACCCTTGGGTCAGTCTAGATCCGATCCTATCTGTATCTGGCGTTCGAGAGGCGGTTGCTGCCAAACCGGTCATTGGTGTGTCACCGATAGTGGGGGGCAAGACGATTAAAGGACCGGCCGCCAAGATGTTCGTTGATTTGGGTTTCGAGTCCTCCGCGCTGGCTGTCGCCGAGCACTTTCAGGATCTTTTGTCTGGTCTGGTGATCGACCGGGAGGATGAGGCTATGGCCTCAGAAATTACTTTATTGGGGATGCGAGTTTTAGTGGCGGATACAATTATGAAAACTGCCGATGATCGCCCACGCTTGGCGGAGGAGATCATCGACTTCGCTTCGGGATGAACATGGGGAAGAGGGTCCGATGACTACTGGGCGATAGTTCCAGTCAAACCACTGCGCCGAGCCAAATCTAGGCTGTCTGCTGTGCTATCTCGAGACGAGAGGGCTGCCTTAAGCAGACAGATGCTTGTCCATACCCTTGAGGTGCTGTCCAAGGTAACTGAAATCGAGCGTACGCTGGTAGTAAGCCGGGACTCGCATGCCCTGTCATTGGCGCGTAAGTACAATGCCAGAACGGTTACTGAGCGCGGTTCCCCTGAGTTAAACAGAGCCTTGGTTCGAGCGACACTGTTGGCGCGTGGCCATGGTGTTTCATCCGTGCTGGTGTTACCTGCAGACCTGCCGCTCCTTACTGTGAAAGGAATCGAAGAGCTGATCGCCTTGGCGACCGACCTGCCGGTGGTGGTGATCGCACCTGATCGGCACGGCACCGGCACTAACGCGCTCTTATCGTCACCACCAGGTTTGATAGAATATGATTTTGGGCCTAATAGTTTTGATCGTCACTTGGCCTGCGCCAATCACGCTGGAGCTCGGATCGAAATATGCAAGCTGCCTTCACTTGAGTTGGATGTCGACTTGCCTGAGGATCTTGAAATACTCAAGGCTGAACAGCAGGATAGATCCGTTCCGATTGCTGAGGAGTAAAGAATGACCATTAAGCGAGTAGTTCTTTACCTGCAGGATGCCCACGACTTGTGGGATGGGTTGGATTACATTCGATTCGTGGAGAAAAAAGGAAGGTGCCCTGATGAAGAATAATGGATACGGTTATCAATTCTTGATGACCGATCGTCAATTCCAAACGGAACTCCTCCGGTGCGAGTATTGCGAGGAAAAGCCATGCAAGGTGGCCTGTCCCGCCGATTGCTCTCCCTTCGACTTCATCATGGCGGCTCGAGGTGGGAATCCCTCGGATATCAAACGTTCCGCGGCTGAGGTGATGCGCAACAATCCCCTCGGCGGTGTCTGCGGCTTGGTCTGTCCAGATTCCCTCTGTATGGCCGCCTGCTCGCACAAGCTTTTCGACGGGGCCATCGATATCCCTCGGGTTCAGGCGACGGTGGTCGAAATGGCTAAACGTCTTGGCGGAATCCCGAGGTTTTCGACACCGGTTTCAAATGGGATGAGGGTTGCCATCGTGGGTGGCGGTCCAGCCGGGCTCGGGGCGGCGGCCTCCCTAGCGCAGATGGGGTACGCCGTCGATATCTTTGAGGCTGGCGATCGACTCGGCGGTATGATGGCCCTTATGCCGGCCCACCGACTCGATAAGAAGGTGATGGAGACGGACATCGATTTCGTACTTTCATTGGGTGAGATCTCGGCGAAGACGGGATCAAAGGTTGAAAATCCAAAGGAATTACTTACTCAGGGTTACGACGCCGTCTGTGTCGCTGTCGGTCTCTGGAAACCGATCTGCCTCGGCGTAGAGAATGAAGATTTAGCCATCAAGATGGTCGATCTGCTCTCAAGACCGGATGCGCATGACTTTCATGGACGCGTGGTTGTGGTGGGCGGTGGCGCAACCGCCATCGACTGCGCCGTCACAGCGAAAGAACGGGGGGCCGAGGAAGTCGAACTATTCATGCTCGAGAAGTTCTCCGAGATGCCGATCACAGCCAAGGAACGGCAGGAACTACTCGACTATGACATCGAGATCAACGGTCGGATCCGTGTGAGCCGGATCGTAAAGAACGGACAAGGAGTTGTGGGTATTGAGACCACCAAGGTCCAACTAATCGATGGCAAGCCTTTCGACCCCGCGAATGTCCAAGATGTGAGCGGGACCGAGGGAATAAGGACCGACATCGATGCTGTCATCGTGTCGATCGGAATGAGGTCTACTCTTCCACTCGAACAAGCGGAAGGTCTCTTCTACGCTGGTGACATGGCGACTGGCCCGACGACTGTAGTTGAGGCGACCGCGTCGGGCAAGAATGCGGCAGTCGAGATCGATGCCTACCTGAGAGACCAGAAGAAACCGGTGATTGAGAAAGCGACGAAGTCCTACTTTACCTTACCAGGTTTCAATCCTGTGCCCATCTCACTGGCGACCGATTTCTTCGGCCAGCCGATCCACTCACCCTATCTCCTCTCAGCCTCGCCGTCCACCGATGGGCTGGAACAGATGATAAAGGCCTATGAAGCTGGCTGGGCCGGTGGCGTGATTAAGACTACGTTTGACGATGTACCGATCCACATCCCTTCGGAGTACATGTTCACCTTCGGGCCATATACGTATGGGAACTGTGACAACGTATCGGGGCACTCGCTCGATCGTGTCTGCCGAGAGGTGGAGCAACTAGTAAAGCAATGGCCGGATCGTCTAACTGTCGCCTCGACGGGAGGCCCGGTGACAGGTGATGACGAGGCTGATGCTGCCGTATGGCAGTCGAATACGAGAAAGCTCGAAGCAGTCGGTGCGATGGGTATCGAATACTCACTGTCATGCCCACAGGGGGGTGACGGGACCGAGGGTGATATCGTGTCTCAGAATGCGGCCCTCACCGCAAAAATCATCGATTGGATCATGGCCGTCGGATCGCCTGAAATTCCAAAGCTTTTCAAACTGACCGCAGCGGTGACTTCGATCATACCGATCGTCCGTGCGATTCGAGAGGTCCTTGAACGATATCCCAGCAAGAAAGGTGGGATTACTCTGGCTAATACCTTTCCCACCCTCGCCTTCCGGCCAGCTACAGGCGACCGTGCGTGGGATGAGGGCATCATTGTCGGCATGAGCGGTGAAGGGGTTACGCCCATCTCGTACCTCACGCTGGCGAAAGCTGTGCCAGAGGGTGTGGAAGTCTCAGGAAACGCCGGTCCGATGGACTACAAGGCTGCCATGGATTTCCTTGCTCTTGGCGTCAAGACCGTCCAGTTCTGCACGATTGTCATTAAGCACGGGTATGGGATTATTAAAGAGCTTGAATCCGGCACAGCGTTTCTCATGCAGGAACGTGGGATTAAATCGGTCAAAGAACTGATCGCAATCGCCCAACCTAATCCTATCACCGACTTTATGGATCTATCTTCAGTGAAGAAGATATCCGACTTCGACCACGATCTGTGTGTCTCGTGTGGAAACTGTACCCGCTGCCCCTATCTGGCCATCGAGCTCGATGACCAGCGCCTTCCATCATCAGACCCAGCGAAGTGCATCGGCTGCTCGATCTGTGCGCTGAAGTGCTTTGTTGGCGCGATAACCTTGCGGACGCGCAGCTCCGAGGAGCTCGCACTGTTGAAGGAGCATTAATCGCAACCTAGAAGGAGATTAGCTATAACAGCATAAGCAGCAAGAAAGGGGGGGCGTAAGTTAATTCAAGAACACACTTTTGGGATTCGTATAAGTTTGCTAACCATACACGGTTAGCAAAGTATAATCAGCCATGCTTTCGGTTGTTGCTTATTTTAGTAACGAAGGGACGAACCATGACTATTCGATTTGAGAACGGCATTGTCGTGACATTGGGCAGGGATAACAAAGTCCTGTGGAATGGATCGGTCGTCACCGATGGAGATCAAATTACAGCTGTCGGTGATACCCGTGAGATGAGAGTAAGTTTTCCCGATGCCGAGGTCGTCGATTGCTCGGGTAAGATAATCCTTCCGGGCTTCATATGTGCCCACCACCACTTTTACTCCACCATGGCCCGTGGCATGGCTCCGCCGGGGGAACCGGCTTCCAATTTCGTCGAGATCCTCCAACGGCTCTGGTGGAAGCTCGATAAGGCGCTCTCCGAGGAAGACATCACCCTTTCGACCCAGATCCCTCTCATCGAGTGTATTCGCAACGGCACGACTACAATCATTGACCATCACGCCTCTCCTTCAATGCGCGACGGATCGCTTGATCTTATCGAGAAGGCGGTCCGCGAGGCCGGTCTACGAGCCTCCCTCTGTTACGAGGTATCGGACCGCAACGAGCCCGGCGCGGGGATCGCTGAGAACGAACGTTTCATTAAGAAGGTCGGCAAGGGAGATGGCCAGATTGCGGCCATGATGGGCTTGCACGCCTCCTTTACTGTCTCGGATGAGACCGTCGAGACGTGTGTGGGTATCGCTGAAGATGCTGGCGTTGGCTGTCACATACACGTGGCTGAGGATGCTGCAGATCGGGAGGATTCCATCACTAAGTATGGCACACTAACGGTTAATCGACTGCAAGGACTAGGTGTAACCGGAGACCAATCGATCTTTGTCCATTGCGTTCACATCGACGAATCAGAGATGGGGATTCTCGCCGACACGAAGACAAATGTCGTACACAACCCAGAATCGAACATGAACAACGCGGTTGGCGTCACCAAGCTGCTCAAGCTGCTTGAGAAGGGCGTATTGGTCGGCCTTGGAACTGACGGGATGTCCTCGGACATGCTTGCCCAGATGCGTTGCGCTTATTTACTGCACCGACTTGACAACCGGGATCCGCGTGTGGCCTTTGTGGAAGCACCACAACTGCTTCTCCAAAACAACGCTGAAATCGCCGGACGCCAGTTTGGAATATCTCTAGGCGAGATCGCCGAGGGTGGTCATGCTGATCTGGCCATCATTGACTATTGGCCCCCAACGCCTCTAAATGAGGCCAATTTTCTTGGGCACCTCATCTTCGGTCTCGTTGACGCCACTGTTGATACGACGGTCTGCCGAGGCAAGATCCTGATGAGAAATAAGAAGATCATCTCTCTTGATGAAGAACGAATCGCAGCCCGCTCACGTGAACTTGCGCCGAAGATGTGGAAACGGTTATAGGGCATCTCTGATTATGGACTTCGAATTATATAGGCGAGAACGCTTGTCTCCACTTTAAGTCCCCTTGGAGGAATGCTACCGTCCCACCATTTCCGGGATATCTTATGGCTGGCGGTGAGCGCCTTGAATGCATATATAGAAAGGCACGATAACCAGCATGGCTAATCAGGATCAGGAGAAAACCGTAGAGACAATCAAGATCAAACAACCTAATTCTCGCCACTGCTTCATCTGCGGCATAGAAAATCCCTGTGGCCTTAAGATGTCTTTCTACGAGGTGGAACCGGGGCATGCTGTAGCGGAGTATACTGTATCCGAACGCTATCAGAGCTATCCGGGTATCGTTCATGGTGGGATCGTGGCTGCCATGCTTGATGAAACATTGGGACGGGCTGCGATGGCCGGTGATCATAATCGCTTCATGGTGACAGCCAAAGTGGAGGTTCGCTATCGCAAACCGGTACCCGTCGGAATCCCTCTGCAAATCCACGGAAGGCTTGGACGACAGCGTGGCAAGCTGATATTTGCCAGCGCCGAGTTGCGTCTGCCTGATGGCACCTTGGCAGCTGAAGCGGAAGGTTTGCTTGCTGATCTACCGGATCAGATTGCCGACCAGGAGCAACTCGAAAAGCTGGGCTGGAAGGTCTACCCGGACTGAGCCTAAACCAGTGGTAAGGAACCTTTGATGTGCCCCTTCGAATTCTTCCAACCAAAGACTTTAGCCGAAGCCATCGAACTTCTTGAACGAGGGGTACCACTTGCTGGTGGTACAGCCCTGACCCCCCGTCGCGGGGAGATACCAGCAGTGATCGATCTGCGAGAGTTGGGTCTTGACAATCTTGAAATACAAAATGGCACCATCCTGATCGGTGCCGGGCTTACCCTGCAAAAGATGGTCGATGCTGTACATATACTCCCAGTGGCGCTGAGGGAGGTTTGTATTAAAGAATCGGGTTGGAATCTACGGAATATGGCGACGCTTGGCGGGGTGATAATGTCTGGTGACGGACGATCTCCGTTGCTAACCGTTTTGTTGGCATTGAGGGCGCAAGTGGTGTTTGAGCCGGGGGGAAACACGGTTCCACTTGTTGATTTGCTTCAGCAACGGGAAGAAGCCGGCTTTCATCATCTGATCACAGCAATTCGACTTGATAACCCCCTTACTTTGGTTTATGAGCAGATATCGAGAACCCCGGCGGACCGGCCTATAGTATGTGCAGCTGTCGCCCACTTCCCTGAGGAAAACGCTGGGTATCCGTTCCAGGTAGCGTTGGGTGGTTTCGGCTCACACCCCATTCGGGTTGAAGAAGCCGAATCCATACTGGAAGATGACGGTGATATAGACGCGGCGGCGGAAGCCTGCCGTGAGGTTTATATCAAGGCAGGAGATGCCTGGGCGAGTTCGGAGTACCGTTCACATACAACTGGTGTGTTGGTGCGACGCTTATTGATGGAGTTGATTAACTAATGCAAATAAATTTCATCCTGAACGAAGTGCAAATTGAGATCGAGGTATCACCAGATACCACCTTGCTCTCTGTTTTACGAGATAAATTAGGTTTGTATGGTGTAAAACATGGTTGCGAAACCGGTGAATGCGGCGCCTGCACAGTCTTGCTCGACGGCGTACCGGTGAACTCATGCGTGATGTTGGCTCCCCAGGTAGATGGGCGGAAGGTGACGACGATAGAAGCGCTTGGAGAACACCCCGACCTGGGATGGCGACGGAGCGCTGGCCTTGATCCGATCCAGCAAGCCTTTGTGGAGACTGGCGCGATACAATGTGGATATTGCACACCAGCGATGATCTTGGTTGCCCGTGCCCTACTCGCCCGAGAACCAGATCCCTCTGAAGAACAAGTACGCCAGGCATTTTCTGGTGTACTCTGCCGATGTACAGGTTACTTAAAGCCGGTACAGGCTGTGCTTCGGGCGGCTGCGGTAATGCGAGGTGAGGTTGTTGAGCCGATTGAGGGCCCGATCCCAGCACCATCAGGACTGTTCCTTGCAAGAGATGAGGAGCCCAGGGAAGGGGATTTGACGCCTGGTAGTCCGGAGTTGCTCACCCGCACCAGCGTAATGCCGGATATTATAGTCGCGTCACAAACTGAGCCTAGGCGTGTAGTCGGCCACCCGGTAGTGAAGGTAGATGCCATCAAATTAGCTCAGGGCAAGCCGGCTTTCACGGCTGATATCGAGATGCGTGGCATGCTGGTAGCCAAGGTGCTCCACAGTCCACTCGCTCATGCTCGTATTAAAAATATTGACTGTACCCAAGCCCGTGCGCTGCCCGGAGTCGCCGCGGTACTAACTTGGGAGGATATACCCAGGGTAGTCTATTCAACCGCGGGTCAATCTGATCCAATTCCGGGACCTTTGGATTCGTTTTCCTTGGACTATAAAGTACGCTTCGTTGGAGATCGAGTAGCCTTTGTCGCCGCTGAGAATGAGAGTATTGCTGAGCAGGCGCTTGATTTGATTGAAGTGGATTATGAACCTTTGCCGGCGATCCTTGACCTCGAAGAGGCGATGATCGGGGACGCACCGCAGATCCACGACGAACCTGAGTATGTGGATTTCGCTGAATCCGCCCCGAAGAGGAACTTGGCAGCCCAGATCCGTATAGACATTGGCGATGTCGAAGTGGGCTTCGCTGAGGCGGATGTGATAATCGAGGGAGCATACCAAGTTCCCAAGGTGCAACCGGCTCACATTGAACCACATGTCGTGGTTACCTACTGGGATGAAGACGACCGGCTGGTGATCAGGACCAGCACCCAAGTCCCCTTCCATGTCCGGCGACAGTTGGCGCCGGTTCTCGGCTTGGCGCCGAAACGCATCCGGGTTATCAAGCCGCGTATTGGCGGAGGGTTCGGTGGTAAACAGGAGGTGCTGATCGAGGATGTAGCCGCCCACCTTACCATCGCCACTGGTCGACCGGTGCGTTTCGAGTATACCCGGGCGGAGGAATTCTTCGCCGCCCGTTCTCGCCATCCGATGCGCATTCGCATAAGGACTGGGGTCAAGCGCGATGGCACGATCACCGCTAACGAGATGTATGCGCTCAGCGATACCGGAGCTTATGGCTGCCATGCCCTGACGGTAACCGGAAACACGGGGCACAAGGCGATGGCGCTTTATGTGGGCGATGGTCCTTACCGTGAGGCGCCTAACATCCGCTTCTACGCTGATATTGTTTACACCAACACTCCACCCTGCGGCGCTTACCGGGGATATGGCGTGCCACAGGGTTTCTGGGCGGTTGAACGTCATATGGAGGTGATAACTCGCGAGTTGGGTTTAGATCCACTCGCTTTCCGGTTGCAGAATGCGCTGCGGGTGGGAGAAATCCATCCTTTCAGCGCCGCCTGGTCGGAAGGGCGTGAGCCACGCCCAGAGACGATAAATACCTGCGGGCTGGAGGATTGTGTGCGACAAGGGGCAGCGGCCATTGGATGGGCGGAAAAGTATGGTAACCCCGATTGGCATCAAGTACCTGGGACGTCACACTTGCGGCGAGGGATCGGGGTTGCAATGGTGATGCATGGCACCGCCATCCCCTATCTCGATATGGGCGGTGCGATTATCAAGATTAATGATGATGGCTCCTTCAACCTGCTCGTCGGCGCCACCGACCTGGGCACGGGCTCGGATACCGTCCTGGCGCAACAAGCGGCGGAGGTTCTGGGGGTACCCTTGGAGGATATCGTCATTTACTCGTCGGACACTGACTTCACCCCCTTCGACAAAGGCGCATACGCCTCGAGCACAACCTACATCTCCGGCGCTGCAGTCTTTCAGGCGGCCAAGCAGGTGGCAGAGCGGATCCATATCCGTGCCGCGCGTATGCTCAGTGAGGGAGGGATCGAACCTATCAGCCCGCAGGATATCCAACTCGCTGATCGCTGCGCTTGGGCACCAGATGGGCAGTCAGTGACCATAGCGGAGGTCGCGTTGAACGCGCTCCACCATGAGGATCAGGAACAGATAATGGGGATGGCGTCCTTTGTGTCACCTGTAGCACCGCCACCTTTTGCCGCTCAATTTGCTGAGGTAACCGTCGATATTGAAACTGGGCAAGTGCGTGTACAAAAATTGGTGATGGCGGTCGACGCGGGTGTTATCGTCAACCCATTAACCGCCTCCGGCCAAATCGAAGGTGGGATGACCCAAGCACTGGGCTACGCTGTTTGTGAGGAGATGGGTTACGATGACGCCGGTCGACCGCGAGAAGTTGATTTTCGTGATTACCATATCTTCGCCGCGCATGAGATGCCCAAGATGCAGACTATCTTCATTGAAACGGTTGAACCTTCACATCCATTCGGGGTTAAAGCGTTAGCCGAGATACCAATGGATGGTGTGGCGCCCGCGGTAGGAAACGCGGTCCTGGATGCCTGCGGTGCAAACGTGGTTGAGGCACCTATCACCCCGGAGAGGGTGTGGAGGGCGTTGAGGGATAGAATTGATATACTTCGAAGTCGATGAACAAGATATTCGTAGTTGGCCACGTTAACCCAGATGTTGATGCTATCGCCTCGGCGATGGGTTATGCTTGGTTTTTGAATAGTCGGGATGGCGATGATTTCATACCAGCTCGGGCAGGACCGATCAACGCACAAACAGCCTGGGTGTTGGATCGCGTAGGTATGAAACCACCAGAACTTCTGGCTGACGCCTCACCACGGTTTGAGGTTGTTGTCCAGAGATTAGACAGTGTGACTCCAGATCAAACACTACGCGAAGCATGGGTCATTGCTAACCAGACCGGAACCGTGGCCCCGGTTGTAGAAGCGGATGGAAAGCCCTATGGACTGATCACTGGGCTCAGTCTCTTTCGTACGCTGAGCCAATTGGTGGGCACCCATCCCAGGCGGCAACAGATGCGTTTGTCGGAAATCTTCGATGTTCCCAGTCGGGAGGCGGCTGATGTCGATGTGCCGAAGTTCAAGGCTAGTTTGCGCATCCGAGATGCTCTGCCAAGGATATTACGGGAGGAGCGGAATGACTTCTGGGTAGTGGATGAGGAAGGTCGCTACTTGGGCGTTTGCCGTCAACCCGATTTGCTTAATCCGCCAAGGTTGAAGTTGATCTTGGTGGATCACAACGAGGTTGGGCAATCGATCGGTTCGCTTGACGAAGCTGAGCTGCTAGAAGTGCTTGATCATCATCGGCTTGGCAACCCTCCAACCCGGTTGCCGATCCATTTCTGGGTTGACCCGGTTGGCAGTACCAGCACTTTGGTGTCGGAACGGATTGAAGATTCTGGTCTCAGCGCCCCACCGTCGCTATCATGTTTGCTGCTTGCCGGTTTGCTTTCCGACACACTTGGACTCACCTCGCCCACGACAACTGAGCGCGACCACCAAGCGGCTGAACGGCTAGGACGCTGGGCTTTTGTTGGCGGAGGGCCGTTGGAGGAAGAGGATATCGCTTCTTTTAGCAACCACCTACTCCAAGCAGGTGTCGGTCTTGCAGCCCGAGATCCGGATTCGGTCGTCAGTAGCGATTTGAAGGTCTACGATACAGCGAAGAACTGCTTTGGTATCGCTCAGGTGGAAGTGATGAGCCTGATCAAACTTTCTGATCACCTTGAATCGCTCACTGAAGCGTTGAACCGGCTATGTGGTCAGCGCGGCCTGGATTTTGCCCTATTAATGGTTACCGATATCGTCGATGGATCCAGTCGCATCCTAATGCAGGGTGCACCATTGGTATTGGATGAATTGCCCTACAAACGATTGCTGGACAGCACGTTAGACGCTCGTGGTGTAGTTTCCCGCAAGAAGCAGTTGTTACCCGTTGTCCTGGCTTTGCTGGAGGAGTAAATGGGGATCTATGAGCGATTGGCGGTCGTTGAACGTGAGGGCGGCTTGGTGGCCATGGCAACGGTTATTCGAACGCAAGGATCTGTTCCGAGGCACCAGGGGAGCAGAATGTTGATCTACCCCGACGGAAGCGTAGAAGGGACAATCGGTGGTGGCGAATTGGAGAACCGGGTTATCGAAGAGGCGCTCCAGGTATTGAAGGATGGTAAACCGCGTATCCTGGAATATTCGTTCAGAGATCCTGAGAAGGGTGATGTGGGTGTGTGCGGCGGTGAAATGGAGGTTTTTGTGGAAGCGATCCGGCCTCGCTCAACGTTGGTTGTAATCGGCGCAGGACATGTCGGTAAAGCGGTCGCTCATATTGCATGTTGGTTGGGCTTCCGTGTTGTCGTGGCTGACGACCGTCCGGATTTTGCCACTCCGGAGGCCGTGCCAGGGGCTGATGTTTACCTCTCTTGTGAACTTGGCGAATTACCAGATAAGATACAGATAAACGAGGAGACATATCTGGTGCTCACTACGCGGGGTGCTTCAGTCGACATTGACGGCCTGCCGGCCTTATTAGACACGCCGGCTGCCTACATCGGCGTGATCGGCTCTCGACGGCGTTGGGAGACCACCGCCCAAAAGTTATTGGAGAAAGGCGTATCGGAAGAGAAGATATCCCGGGTGACATCCCCCATGGGAATTGAATTGAATGCCGAGACTCCGGAGGAGATCGCAGTGAGCATTCTGGCTGAAATAATTATGTTACGCTGTGGTGGGACTGGGAAGGCGATGGCCCATACCCCTATCGCGCAGGTGCATGGCCATGGCAAGGAAGGTTAGCCCTTAATGTGGGAGCATTATTACACGCCGCATACACTTCACGCTGTGTTGAATCTGCTTGCTGAACGTGGTGACAAGGCTCGAATTGTAGCTGGCGCAACGGATTTGATCTTGGAGCTGGAACGGGGTCAGCGACCGGGGGTGAAAACTCTCATTGACGTGACCCGCATCCCCGATCTGGATTACATCACACTCGACGAAGAGGGTTGGATACATCTTGGTCCATTGGTGACCCATAACCACATAGCTGGGTCGTCACTGATTGTTGAGCAGGCTTTTACCTTAGCTAGGGCTTGTTGGGGTGTTGGATCACCTCAAATTCGAAATCGAGGCACGGTGGCAGGTAATCTGGTTACCGCCTCACCGGCTAATGACTCAATCGCACCGCTAATGGCCCTTGGAGCACAAATAACCCTGCGCTCCGTTGATGGAGAGCGGGTGGTTCCGTTGAAGGATTTCTACACCGGTGTGCGACGGACGGTCATGCGAGCCGACGAAATCCTGGTTGATATTGCGTTTCCCAGAGTTCGGGAGAAGTCCCGAAGCACGTTCATCAAACTTGGATTGCGACGTGCGCAGGCGATCTCAGTCGTCAATGTGGCTGTGGTGGTGGAGATGGAGGGGGTCACGGTAAGACATGCGGCGATAACGCTTGGCTCGGTTGCGCCGATAGTTATCCACGCGCCCGAGGCGGAGTCGTTCTTGGTAGGTAAGGAACTTTCACCAGCGGTCATCACTGAGGTCAGCGATCGAGCTGCGGCTGAGGCTAAACCGATTGACGATTTGCGCGGCTCGGCGGATTACCGAGCAGAGATGGTTCGCGTGTGCACCAAACGAGCGCTGCGAGCCCTGGCAGCCGGGGACGAGCGTAATGGGTACCCAGAGCGTCCAGTCATGCTTAGTGGGGCGGAAGAGATGCGGGTGGAAACCACCATTCGGGAATCATATGAGCATCACACCGGCTTACCAATCGAGACAACAATCAATAGCCAACGCTACACCTTCGAAAACGGCTACCAAAAGACTTTACTCCGCCTCTTGCGCGAAGAGGCCGGTTTGATGGGTACCAAGGAGGGATGCGCAGAGGGAGAGTGCGGCGCCTGCACCGTCTTTCTGGATGGGGTGGCGGTTATGTCGTGTATGGTCCCCGCGCCGCGGGCACACGGGGCCGAGATTGTCACCATTGAAGGATTAGCACATGATGGTCATCTCCATCCAATCCAGCAAGCGTTCATCGATGAAGGGGCTGTCCAATGTGGCTACTGTACCCCGGGGTTCCTGATGTCGGGAGCCAAGCTGCTCGAGGAACGTGCGCTTCCCAACCATGATGAGATCAAACAAGCAATAACGGGCAATTTATGCCGCTGTACGGGATATTACAAAATTCTCTCAGCATTCGAACGAGCGGCATCGATCCAAGCCCTGACTTCAGAGCAAACGGAATGCTAATGCACCCAAATTAACAGCTTGGTCTTAGACAGCCTCATGGATGGATACAAGGTCAGTCATTAACCGAATGAGATTTTGGGGGTTGGCATGTAGAACGAATGGAGAAGAGATCATGGGACGAGATACTTGGCGATTTCAGAAGCTTGATGAAGAACGGATCAAAAGTAAGCGTTTAAATCCCATTTGGCGAGGAGTGGGATGTGTGTTGGTTGTGTTTCTTGGTTTCGTAGGATATATCTTCTCTGGTTGGTTTCTAGACCGGGGTTTTGTCTATATACCACGATTTTCAATTCAGATCCCTCTGCTAACCACAGTAAGTGGTTACGTGATAGTGCAGTTGGCAGTCTCGTTCCTCTTCATGATATTCAGTTATGCCATAATGAGCGTGATTTATGCCATAGCGTTCCCGATCCAGTTAGGAGAAACGGACATGCCTCCATTGAAGCGTCAAAAGACTAAGAAAAAACGCTGAGGAGGATAGATGGATCGCACAGTCCCACGTACGGGTTCGGAGGAGATCGAGCTCTATATCCGTACTTACTATTCGCTTCTCAGATCAACGATTGATGTCCAGATCAGGACGCTGGAGGAGGTCCATGCTAACATGGGCTCCTCGCTGCATCTCGATGCCAAATCGCCCCATCCAAACATTTCAGCCTTTATCTATGCCACATTACGTCTTCCGTCATGCATTGCAGATGTGGAGCGGATCATCCTGGGTCAAAGTCAAGAGGTCTTCATTAAGCGAGGGGTAGGGGATGTTGAGACATGGCAACCTGTGGTGGCGAAGGCACGCCGTCGACGCAGCTTCACTGATGGTGATGGAACCCTGGCGTGCTATGTCGCCAGTCTTTCGGACATTGACGACATTATTCCCACGCTGACCGCATTTCAGATTGAGTGGAATAAACTCAATTTTCTGTTACAGGGGGATCAAGTTAAGACCTACCTGGAGAATCCAATCGGGGGGGATGAAGGTTTGGCAGTCCTCGCCCGTGGGATCGGAATGGAAATAGAAGGCATCCGTAATTTATATCATGTATGGGAGGACGCTTTCTGGCCGATGATAAGGGCTATTGCCGCGCATCGGAAGCGCTTTGGTGTACGCCTGTTGTCGGGGTCGCTGATGGATTACCGCCGAGCGACGCAGATGTGGTGGCAGCATATCGAACAGGCGATGCCCTTTCTGCTGCACCGACCGGTTTATTTCGTATCCAGCAATAATCATAGCTTGGTCAACCTTGTAAGTAGTTATGCCTTGCGCCAGGAAGAACGGCTCCTTAACTTTCTCCAACATCCCGAGAATTCCAACCTTTTAGCGGAATGGCGGGAAATCGAATCCCAACAAGTGCCTTCGAGCCGGGAGAATTTCCTCTACTATTTACTCAAGAAAGTCCTAGCCACCTCCAGAGGAAAGACCATCCACCATGAACAAGCTGAGGTGGAGAAAGTCTGTGGGGTCCTGCGGGTCGCGAGTGAGCGAGGTTTTGACGTTGAGGCTCAGGTCATCGAGTTAAGCCGCATTCAGCCCGATGGGGTAGATCCTCGTCTGCAGTGCCCGGGAATCGAGGATTTAGCCAACAGCGAGGCCTTGATCGTCAATATCGATTACCCGCTTGGTATGGCCGCGTATTTAATCCTCTCGCACCTTTCGACACGAGTGGGGGAACTGCGCGGCGTGTACATTATGGGTAAGGCGGCAACTTTAAATGGAGTAGTCGGGGATGTGATGATCCCCTCGGTGGTTCATGACGAACAATCGCAGAACACCTATCTTTTTGAGAACTGCTTCGCGGCGGCTAATGTCAGCGAAGATCTCGTTTATGGCACGGTGCTTGACAATCAAAAGGCAGTTAATGTGCGTGGCACATTTCTGCAAACGCCGCGCTATATGGATGTGTTTTACCGGGAAGGGTACACCGATATTGAGATGGAGGCGGGTCCATACCTCTCGGCGATATATGAATTGTACCGTCCTAAGCGCTACCCCAATAACGAGATTGTCAACCTGTATGGACTGCCATTTGACTTGGGGATCCTTCACTATGCATCCGACACACCCCTTAGCAAGGGGACTGATCTTGGTGCTGGTTCGCTCTCTTATTTTGGCATGGATCCGACATATGCTGCCAGCTTGGCAATTTTACGCCGGATTTTTGATCTTGAGATCGGCATGTGTCGTAGTGGATCTACATCCCATTAGTGGTCGAAGGATCAACGGATTCAAGTGTGGGGATTGAGGAACTGAGAATGTCTGTTATCGGTCAATCAGTACGTCGCGTAGATGCGTTGGGAAAGGTGACTGGCAAAACCATCTACCCAGGCGATATTAATAAACCTAATCAAGTTTACATGAAAATTTTGTTTGCCAGGCGTCCGCACGCCATTATCCGAAGTATTGACATATCCGACGCCGAGACCATGCCTGGTGTGCTGGCAGTCTTCACCTCAAAAGACGTACCGGTGAACGAGTACGGCTTGATCATGCCTGACCAGCCGGTTCTTTGTGGTCCGGGATCAGCCAAACCCTACGCAGATCGTGTGCGTTTTGTAGGTGATCAAGTGGCTCTGGTAATAGCCGAAAGCGAAACAGTTGCCACAGAAGCACTGAAGCGGATTAAGGTTGATTATGAAGATCTCCCGGTGGTGACCGATCCTTTGGCGGCGATGGAGGACGATACCCTGCTGCTTCACCCAGAAAAGGGTAGCAACATCTTTTGCCATTATCGTATCCGCAAGGGCGATGTAACCCAGGCTCTCTCATCTGCCGATGTCGTGATCGAAGCGGAGTATCGCACACCGGCTCAGGAGCACGCCTACCTGCAACCTGAAGCAGGTATTGCCTATATCGATGAGCAGGGTCGGGTGACGGTTGAAGTAGCCGGGCAATGGACTCATGAGGACCAGGCGCAGATCGCTCATGCTCTAAACCTTCAACCGGATCAGGTACGAGTGATTTACCCTGCTATCGGCGGCGCCTTTGGCGGACGCGAAGACATGTCGATCCAAATTGTGCTTGCTTTGGCGGTGTGGAGATTACATCAGCGTGGCATCGACCGACCGGTGAAAATCATCTGGTCGCGAGAGGAATCCATCCTGGGACATCATAAACGCCACCGCTTCGTCATCCGGGCGAAGTGGGGTGCAACAAATGATGGCAAGGTGATTGCCGCTGAAGTAGATGTCATCCAAGACGGCGGTGCATATGCATACACCTCCACCAAGGTGTTGGGCAACGCAACTTTGATGTGCACCGGCCCGTACGAGATACCGAACGTCAATGTAGATGCTTATTCGGTGTATACCAATCACATCCCCGGTGGGGCCATGCGTGGTTTTGGCGGACCACAAGGCGCCTTTGCCGCTGAGAGTCAGATGAACAAACTGGCGGAGGCACTAGGGATGGACCCGGTAGAGATCCGTGCAAGGAATGTGCTAAAAGAAGGCGCTTTGCTTTCTGTGGGTACGCCGCTCCCGAAGGGTGTAGCCATCGATAAGGTGATTGAGAAAGCGGCGGAGGCTGCACATTGGGAGCATACTGAGAAAGGTTGGCAACTTCCTGATCGGAAATTATTAGGGAAGCCTAAAGAACCATACTTGCGCCGAGGAGTTGGTTTTGCTTGTGGCTTCAAGAACGTAGGTTTCTCTTTCGGAGCGCCAGAACAATGTTGGACCACCGTTGAACTCCATGGTGATGAGGAGATAGAAGAGGTTGTGCTGTACCACGCCGGGGCTGATGTTGGTCAGGGAGCACATACAGTGATGGCGCAGATGGCAGCGGAAGCGGCGGGAGTGACGATGGAAAAGGTGCGCCTAATCGTCTCTGATACAGCCAAAACGGACGATTCGGGATCAACTTCCGCCTCGCGCATGACATTCATGTCAGGCAACGCCATTCTTGGGGCTGTGGAAGCGGCTTTGGTGAAGTGGCATCGCGAAGATCGACCAGCCATTGCCACTCATCAGTATCGACCACCACCCACCACGGCTTATGATTCTCAGACAGGCAAGTCGATGCCAAATTTCGCTTATGGCTATGTTGCTGAAGCCGCCAGTGTGGAGGTGGATATCGAGACTGGTCACGTTCGTTTGCTGACCGTTGTATGCGCTGACGATGTTGGAAAAGCAGTCAACCCACAACTGGTCCAGGGGCAGATTGAGGGTGCGGTTGTCCAAGCTGGGGGTTATACCTTGATGGAGGATTTCCAAGAGGTGGATGGCGCAGTTCATACGGCTCACTTCTCCACATACCTTATCCCTACAGTCCTGGATATACCCGAAAGGGTTGAGTCAGTCATCCTCGAGTACCCCGAGCCGATCGGCCCGTGGGGTGCACGGGGAATGGGGGAGATGCCATGCATTCCGCTTGCTCCCGCCATCATAGCCGCTGTGCGCGATGCGGTGGGCGTGTGGTTTGACGAGTTCCCGCTGACGCCAGAGCATGTACTTCGTGGTTTACGTGAGGTCGGGATACGGTGAGATCGGATCACCCGCTGGTTCTGATCCGGGGCGGGGGGGATCTGGCTACCGGCACGGCCGCTCGCTTACATCGCTGCGGTTTTAGCGTGGTTGTGACCGAGATCAGCAAACCCCTAGCTGTTCGACGGCTGGTCGCCCTAGCAGAAGCCGTGTACACCGATGAGGTTCATATCGAGGAATTTCACGGCCGTCGGGTGGAGGACCTGGAGGCCGTGTTTCGGGTTCATGAAGAAGGGGCGATCCCGGTGCTTGTTGATCCAGCAGCGGATTGTCGGCGAAGCCTTCAGCCGGAGGTGCTTGTCGATGGACGGATGCGCAAAGCACCCCCGGAAATTGGGATGGAGGCAGCACCGTTGGTCATTGGGTTGGGACCGGGATTCACTGCTGGCATAGATTGTCACGCGGTTATTGAAACCAACCGGGGCCATAATATGGGTCGGGTGTATTGGGAGGGTAGCGCTGAAGCCGACACCGGTATTCCGGAAAAGATCGTCAGCTATGAAATCGACCGGGCATTGCGCGCTCCGAACTCGGGAAGGTTTGAGGGAAGGATGCCGTTAGGCTCGATCGTCCGAGAAGGGGAGGTGATAGCCGCGGTTGATGATATCCCATTGGAGGCTCCCTTCGACGGTGCGCTACGAGGTCTTCTTCATAGTGGTCTGGAGGTGGAAGTTGGGATGAAGGTGGGCGATCTTGATCCGCGAGGTGAGCCTTCGTATTGCTATCAGATCTCGGATAAATCGCTTGCTATAGGCGGTGGAGTCATCGAAGCTATCCTCTCCCGCCCACAATTTCGTGTCCACCTGGAGGGATGAAATGCGTCTGGCGGATGCCCTGCGGGTGAATCAGAAGCGGGTCATCGCGTTCACAGGTGCTGGGGGCAAATCGACTGCAATCGACCGCCTGACAAAAGAGATTTCAGTGAGCAGCCCGGTCGTAGTGACGACCACGACCAAATTACACCGTAACCAATCATCGATCGCTGAAGCACACCTCATTGCCCAAAACCCAGGAGAGTTGAGCCGCCTGTCTACGTTGCTCGGTAAACACACTTCAGTATTGGTTACCGGTGAGGTAGTGGAAGGGGAATCGAAGTGGTTGGGACTGGATCAATCCACCAGCGAAGCTCTTCATACCATCACTAAAACAGCCGGAGCTGTATTGCTGATCGAGGCTGATGGCGCTCGAGGATGTTCCTTGAAAGCGCCTGCAGAGCACGAACCGGTTATCCCAGCTTATGTCGATCTGGTCGTGCCAGTAGTTGGCCTTGATGTGGTTGGTGCTGCTTTGAACGGTAAATGGGTGCACCGGCCGGAGCTTGTCGCTTCCTTGCTCGGATTGACGATGGGGGACCGCCTAGGGTTGGACCATGTGGCTTCCCTGGTGTCGGATCCGTCGGGTGGTCTGAAGGGTGTACCTCAGAATGTTGAAGTCCGCGTCTTGCTGAACAAGGCGGAGACACCAGATCGCATCGCGGAAGGTGGCAAAATTGCCGGGAGGATCCTGGCATCGCCCCGAATAAGTGCTGCTGTTTTGGCGTCCGTAACCAAGCCCAACCCTGTCGAGGTGGTTGTTGGGCGTGTGGCGGGGGTTGTATTGGCGGCAGGAGATTCAAGGAGGCTCGGGCAGCCCAAGCAACTTGTCAATTGGCGGGGACGTCCGCTGGTCTGGCACGCAGTTCAGGCGGCGCTTGGAGGTGGGCTGTCACCGGTGGTTGTAGTTATTGGCGCTGAAGCGAAAAGCGTCCGCCAGGTGCTGGCTGGTGAGCGGGTGATCTTCGTCGAGAACCCGGAATGGGCCGATGGTCTGAGCACATCGTTAAATGCCGGATTATCGGAAGTTGAGGAGCACGTTGAGGCGGTTGTCCTATTGTTATCCGATATGCCGTTGGTTGACGAAGCGTTGGTGAGCGCGTTGGTAACAGAGCATCGTCGTACTCTTTCGCCTCTGATAGCTCCTCGAGCAGGCGGTCACCGGGCAAATCCTGTGCTCTTCGACAGGGTGACATTTCCCGCGCTTCACGCGGTGCAAGGGGACCATGGAGGGCGAGGACTTTTCCAGCTCTTCTCTAAAGTTTGGATAGAATGGGATGAGTCGATCCTTTTTGATCTCGATTCGCCTGAAGACCTGCGGCGACTGAGGGAACTGGAATGATCGCATACTTGATGGGAGAAGACCCTAGAACCCGCCATGATCTAGATGCCCCTGAAGACTATCATCGGGCATTAAACGGCGAGTTCCATAATTTGATGCATTGACCTGGTTTTGATCGGGGTGCTATAATCTGCCCATGAGTGTCACCGTTCTCATGCATAATAATTCAGCTATAAATAATCCCAACGCTGATGGCCGAGACCATCGGGTGGAGGATGTTTCTGCCTCGTGAGAGAGCAGTTTTCGTACCTAATCGCCGCCCGATGTCGCATCGACCGGGCGGCGAAATGTTTACCAACCTGGAGGCATGATGTACAAGACACACTCTTGCGGTGAGATACGCCCTGAGCATATAGGTCGGAGGGTCACCCTCGCTGGTTGGGTCAACCGGCGACGGCATCATGGCGGGTTAATATTCTTGGACCTACGCGATCGTTCTGGGATCGTCCAGGTTGTGGCAAATCCGGAGACCTCGACTTCTGCTCATGATGTGGCAGAGACCGTACGCAACGAGTGGGTTGTGCAGGTGGAGGGTGTTGTTCAGCAACGCCCAGCGGGAATGGAGAACCCGGAGCTTCCAACCGGGCAGGTTGAAGTTGATATTGCTAAGATAAAAGTGCTCAACCCTGCCCGTACACCTCCATTTCCAATCAACGAAGAAACCGAGGTCGATGAGATGATACGCTTGAAGTATCGCTATCTCGACCTGCGGCGTCAGCGCATGCAGAGGATCCTTGAATTGCGCCACCGGATTGTGAAGTACATGCGCGACTTCCTCGATGAACGGGGTTTCTGGGAGGTTGAAACCCCTATTCTGTTCAAGACCACACCAGAGGGCGCCAGGGATTACCTGGTGCCATCCCGGATACATCCCGGAGAGGTCTACGCTCTACCTCAATCCCCACAGCAACTTAAACAGTTACTCATGGTGGCGGGTGTCGAGCGCTACTTCCAGATTGCTCGCTGCTTCCGCGATGAGGATCTGCGCGGTGACCGTCAACCGGAGTTCACCCAACTAGACCTGGAGATGTCCTTTGTTGATCGTGAGGATGTGATGTTGCTCACCGAGGAGTTATTCACCACCATGGTCGAGGAGCTCCTACCGAAGAAGCGGATTCTCACCAAACCTTGGCCGCGACTGACATATACCGAGGCGTTGGATCGGTTTGGACGGGACGACCCAGACATCCGTTTTGGGATGGAGTTGAAGGATATCTCAGATCTGGCGGATGGCTGTGGTTTCAAAGTTTTTGAACGAGTGGTGAAGTCCGATGGCCGGGTAGGTGGTCTTAACGCCAAAGGTTGCAGTAATTTCAGTCGCCGAGAGATCGATGAATTAACCGTTTTTGTAGAAGATTTCGGTGCCAAGGGCCTTGCTTACCTGGTGGTGAGTGAGTCGGGGGAACGCCGATCCTCGTTTGCCAAGCATCTGGACGATGATCGGTTGCAGGCGGTGTTGGATCGACTAGAAGCAGTCCCGGGCGACCTGTTGCTCTTCGTTGCCGATCAGCCGAATGTAGTGTTCGAATCCCTCGGTCGGTTGCGAGTTCACCTAGGCAATCGGCTTGGCTTGTGCGCCCCGGATGTCCTAGCCTTCTGTTGGGTGGTCGACTTTCCCTTTCTCAACTGGAATGAGGAAGAGAGTCGCTGGGACCCCAGCCATCACTTATTCACTGCGCCCATGCCTGAAGATGTTGATCTCCTGGACTCTGATCCGAGCCAAGCACACGGGCAGCAATATGATATGGTGCTCAATGGTCTCGAGGTAGGCGGAGGTAGCATCCGGATCCATGATCGGGGCTTGCAAGAAAAGGTCTTCCAATTAATTGGTCTTGAATTGGAAGTTGCCCAAGCGCGCTTTGGGCACATGCTTGAGGCTTTCGAATTTGGTACACCACCTCACGGTGGTATCGCCCCTGGGATCGATCGTATCTGCCGAATTCTAGCCGGCGAGCCCCACATTCGTGAAGTGATCGCCTTTCCGAAGAATCAGGCGGCTCGCGATGTGATGGCCAACGCTCCATCACCAGCCGACGCCGAGCAGTTGAAGGAGTTGTATTTGCGTCTAGTTGAAGGTGTACCAAAAGCGGAAATGATGGACAAGGATGAATGATCATGGTATATATGGCATCAACCCTGCTGTGTACGTGATGCGGCAAGAGGTTTTGAGCCAACACTTTGAATAAGGGGTTCTCGCTCCGTTGGGGGACGCGATAGGCCTCGGCCAAGGCGAAACCCAAGGGCTGGGCCCCACTTGCGAATGCAGGTTCAAAACTAAGCAGCACACGGCATGGCGGGGCGTTTTGTTGATTACCATCGGCGATAGAGTTTACTCAGTCGCCGATTTCATTTTGGCATCAGTGTTGGATGAACTCCAAGCGTTAACCCATTAGTCCCCACATCTGGCTTCATGTACGATCGCGGATCATGATGGAAAGGCCCACTCTTTCATCATATTTGTTTTATAGTACGCCTGCTGCATACGTAGCACTAGGTCGAAAGCGGACCTAGTGATCACCTACGGGTTTATCCACCGAAGGACCGGATGATATTCCTCGCTTGCGGAGCCTGGCCTGAGATGTCGAAGGGTTAGCTTGGAGTGACATGATGTTAATGGTCTAAAAATTGTAGAAGTATTCTTCTACAGAATGCTTCTTGACAGTTTGTCGGTTGTTTACAGCAGATTCAAGACTTGACCGAGAGACTTTCCTTGCACTATGACCTGATCTCAAGTAAACTCTTAAAATCTAATATGCTGAGGGGCGAGACATGACCGACGACCGCGAGAAAGCCCTTGAGGCGGCGGTGGACGAAATCACCAAACGCTATGGAGAGGGTGCGGTTATGCGTCTGGGGGAGGCGACCCATCTAATGGTGGAGACGATTCCAACCGGGTCACTGGCGTTGGAC
>Ga0209986_10000288_pt1 | contig 48305 bp, 36 predicted proteins | sample BlataG_FD_183168 | JGI IMG/M metagenome (GOLD analysis project Ga0209986, IMG submission 183168) | Deep subsurface microbial communities from Black Sea to uncover new lineages of life (NeLLi) - Black_00105 metaG (SPAdes) (version 2) | ecosystem: Environmental > Aquatic > Marine > Oceanic >... | reverse complement strand
ACCGACAGGACCGACAGGACCGACAGGACCGACAGGACCGACAGGACCGACAGGACCGACAGGACCAACAGGATCTCAAGGACCAACAGGACCGTTCGGACCATCACGTGGAATAGTTGTTAGAGAAGAAAATAAAGTCATGAAAATAAACATCAAAGAGATAGGTAATGTTACTATACAGATAGATGTAGCTAGAGAAAACTCACCCGAACAGTTTTCATACAGAAATGAAAGCAATGTGCAAACAACAGTAGATTTAGGTAATGCGGAAACAATAATCTTGTTCACTTACATTTATGATATACCACAAGATCCACTACCTACAGTTGACTTTACAGTTACTATCGAAAATAAATAATGATAATCATATATATATATATTAACATATAATTTTTATTATATGTTATTCTTTCTTAATTTGCCTCCAATTTCCCGACTTTAATCCATGTTGGTTGTCCACCCTCTCGCTGAACTAAGATTCTTTCGCCATCCACTTGTTGAACTATCCCGACGCCGGTATCTGTATTTACTACATCTCCGATTTCATAAACTACCGGTTCTTGAGCTATAATATCTTCAAATTGAGGAACTGGGGGAAATCCTTCACCAGTTCCCCCACGAAACGGAGGCTTAATAGCAGGGACAACGGGGGAGATTTCTTCAAATTCGGGCTCTCCCGGAGTGCTATACCCATACCTAGCATTGATCCTTCCAGCCAATCTCTTTGTGTTGATGAAGGATGCGAAAGCACCTGTCTTTGTGTTGACAGTCTCCAGCATGGAAGCATCGAAACCATCTTCACCGTAGATGTACTGAAAGATTACTCCAAAAGCATTTCTTGCGGAGCCATCTTCATACACTTTGATATCTTCTAATGCCTTTACTACTCTGTGATGGAGAGATCCAGTTTCGGCAGTATCAACGACGTGAAGACCATTGGCTAAACCAAAGTTGAGAGTACTGGGGACCGTTAGATCGTAGACTTTTGGATACAGCTTTACATCGACTTTCTCTATAGATACAATTCTGTCAAGAACGGTGTTTTCTTGTTCTGGAAAATTTCTATGAATATTAGATCCTATCAATCGGTCAAGTTTTTCTTGTTTTTCTGGGTAAGAAAGTCTAACTAGCTGCTGAAATCGTGTAGCCCATTGACCTCGAATAGATATAGAATAGATTGGTCTGATATTTACTGTACCCAGGTTATTGGATTTCATATGTCTTTGGGACATCTTGGAAAATATACCTAACTTTGAAGCAAGGAAACTTATACCTTCGATCAATTCTTTCGAACACGAGGTTGCTTCAACTGCATTTCTGGTAATGGTTCCGTCACCGCATATATATCCATCCAAAATACCGACGATAAATTCATTAGGTGCTGTGTATGCTTCAACTGGAATTCTTTTGTTCTGTGCTCCATTTCCAACCAGATTAATTATAAATTCAGCCATTACCACGGAAAATCCCAGAATGGATGTGCTTGTCCCGCCTATTTTATTTTTCCTAGAGGTGATTTCCCATTTCATATGGAATCGATCAAACCATTCTTGAATAAATTTATGTAACGATGGATCATTGTTGGATATTCTAACATATCCACTTTCGGAAGATGAGTCACCCTCCGCTAAATATAACCCTATGAAAAACCCATTTTTCCTGTTAAGCTCTAACTTCTCTGGGATGTAAGTTTCAATTCTTTTTCCATGATATGGATAAACATAACCAGGCTTGATGTATGAAATATTAGATCTTCTAATCACCCTCGACATTGATGAACTTTTCAAGTACGGTAATGTAAATGTTGTTCCATTATTTCTATCCCACCAACCACGAGGACATCTAACTTCAAAACTGTCAATTAGATCGTTGGCTGTATGAAACTCTGTGCCATATATGTAATGTCTTTTATCCAAATACTTTTCCATATAAATGAAATTGGTGATTTCGGGTGATTCGGGAAGACTTAGAGTCGTAGGCATAAAGTCACCAACATTAACGTTAGGGGTTGATGTTCGGGTATATTTTTTGGTAACAGAATTCCAAATAAGAAGAGAATGAGCTTCTGTGACAGTTACTTCTCTTCCTCCTAAGGTTTTGACCTTGTACAGTTGTTTTCCGGGGTCATGTCTTGTGATAGCAGTAATGTTTCCCCAAGACACAATTCCATTTTGATCTACGGTCGGAATCAAAACGTTATCTATTTTTAGTAATTCCATATCTCTATCCTTATGATGCTCTATATTCTGAGGATTTTTAGCCAAATATTCATCAATCCAAGGACCAATATCAACACGTTTGGGTTCGCCCTTTTCGATGATTACGATAGGAGTGTCTCCTGTAACCGATTTTATAGCTGTATCTGTCAAACCCTCACGACCACCCGCTTGATGGAAGAACATCTCAGCTGGAGTTAGTCCCGTCAAGAAAGAGTTGGATACAAACCCCCGAGCGGCCGGATCGACTGAGTCCTCAGGGAAGTATGGTAGGGCTCTCCTTCCACCACTGATGGTTTCAGGCATTCTTTGGCCCTGCACAAACTGCTGACCCAAAATACCGGTAATTTGGGCAATGTTAAATGTAGAACCCTTAGCACCAGATTTTGCCATCACGTTGAAAGCATTGCCAGGTGGAAGATTCTCTTCTGAAATACGAGCACCCAGGCCCTTGGCGGTGTTTAGATAAGCAATGATCTGTTTCTCACGTCTCTCCTCTTCAAGTGGATCATTCATCTTCCAACCCATTGAACGTACAAGCATCTTAGCTCTTTGTACTTCGTATTGAATCAGTTTGTCTGAATCGGTCCCCGTCAAGAAACAATCATCTAAACCTACACTAAATCCTCTCACATCCAACCACTCACGCATCACGTTGTAAACATCCGTCAGAAAGTTCACAGTAACATCCTGACCATAATCCTTCATCAGAACTTGGATTATTGAACCGTGAGAAGAACCTAGATGATCTTTGGTAATAACACCACTCACTAAAATACCATCACGGATCAAGACGTCATTTTTGCGGTAATAAAAGTCTTCTGGGAGGATGGAACTAAAGAGAGCTCTACCAGACTCGAGGGGAACATTGTATCGATCCAATCTATCATATAGAGTCTCTCGTCCACTATCATTTTCCAGAAAACTAACGATGTTCATAAACACGTCCCTATCAACAAATGTTTCCGGTTGGGTCATAAGGTAAGCACCTGTTAATGCATCGTAAACTACACCAATGATGTTCTTATTATTCTGTGCATTCATGATACAGTTCTTGACATTCATCAAAAGGGCCAATTCCAACATAGCCTCATTACTCTGGGGGGCATGAATGGTACCCTCATCCCCATCGAAATCGGCATTGTGAGGTGGTGTGTAGGCCAAATGAAGTCCGATGGTCATAGGATCACCTAATACAACCTCATATCCCATAATACTTTGTTTATGTAATGTAGGTTGACGATTGAATGCTACAAAGTTGGCGGGGGTCATTACATCTCCAGTTTGTAACCATCTTTCCACCTTATCCCCAAAAGACAGTTGGTAGTTTTCTTTCTGAATGCGTTCATTAATCCTGAGCCGTCTTCCCTCATATTTTCCTCCTCCGGGTGTAATATGAGTGACCTGGCCGGCTTTAAACAACCTAGTGAGACGACCTATGTTGGCCGGTGATACAATCTCAGGAAATGTCAGATAGGGAGCCCACACCCTAGGGATTCTAATTTGACCAAACTTGAGGTTGGGATCCGGACCCAAAACGGTACGAGCCGAGAAATTAACACGCTTGCCTTGTATCAAATTTCGAATAATAGCTTCCTTACCCTGAACTCGACCCTTGATATCTCTATAGGGTTTCGTCTTACCTTGTCTATACTTGGCATCGGAATTATCGATAAGATGCTCTACGGAAAAGATTAGTGCATTCACATTACTTTCTAGAGCTTTCTCGTCAGCCCGGATTTCTGGTTTAAGGAGTTCCTGATTATGACGTACTATATCCTGATACATTGATGTGATATCATCTTTCAAAATCAGACCATCCTGAAACACCGGAGCACGAGCACAGATCGGAATGACAGGGAGAGACTTCATGATAAACCGACGAGGATGCGACTTTCCCGAAAACCCCATTAGTTCAGCATCTTCCTCCGAAATAGCATCCAGAATTTGCTCTACTTCTTCTACTGTTCTGGAGTTGTCTGCTGTTCCCTTCTTCCCATCGTAGGAATAGAAGATCTTTCCCACTTCCTTCACCTTGGAAGCCTTGTAAACAGGATTGGGAATACACCCAGCAACTCCAGCCTCAATGTTCTTCTGGGATCTTCTACAAGGAAGCTTCTTGGACGCGTCTGCCAAAGCCCTCAAACGCTTTGAACCACTAAGTTTAAGAATACCCTTCTCTTTGATCGCATCACGTGGAAGCAACAGACCACCACAAGAGTTACACACTGATATTAATACGTCAATCACTTCACGACGAAACAGAGGGTGAATGATATGTTGGTTTAATTCAATGATACCATAATGTCCTGGACATTCCAAATTGTCAGACATACAGGTGCTGCAAACTTTATTGTCATCGACCACCCCACTACGAGGATCGTTAACCGTATTGAGACCCTCGTCGTCTGTTTTAGTAACCTTGAATAAAGCCTGCTCCTGTAGCTCTTCATGAGAAAATATAGTATATGATATTCTTTCAATTACGAGTGTAGGTAGATCCTTGATCTTTTTCCTAGCCTTAGCCAACAAGATTTCTTTTTCTTGCTTTGTTACTCTTAAATCCAAATCTTTAGGTGCTTCCGCAAGCAAAGTACCCTCAAAGATATCGGTTGGGCACCCGTGGATTGGTTGTGATAATCCAGTTTGGGTAGCAGCTGGGATAACTTCGGTTCTCCTGGAACCCGCCCGTGTACCCCTTTTTCTTCTTGTCAAACGTTTTGTTGCAGTTCCTAAAATAGTTAGACTTGGTTGTTCTGCCATAGTAATGTTTTAACTAACTTACAAAATAATAGGAAGAAGACACTTTTTAAATCAGTTCTGATCTTTTTCGGGAATTGTAAAAACAACAAAGGAACTTTAAATAGTACCGTATATATTAAAAAGATATGGGTAGTTATTTATCAACATTAGTAGGTATGTCGTCAACAATCGTGGCTCGAAAATACCCAACCCACAATCATAAAATAGAAGAACCTAGTAATACATGTCGATTATGTAATACGAAACCATGGTGGGTAGAATGATACTTAAAATTAATTGAATATTACCTAGAATGTTTTAGAAGCTCAAGCGTTGGCCAATCCTAACTTTGCACTGCTCCTTGAGAGTTACAAAGGATATATGGAAAACACGCAGGCATGGATCCTAAATAATGCCTACAACGACACTGATCGCTTCGAAGAAGCATTCCCTAATTACACACCTGTCACACCTGTTGACAACTGCCCATAATAATTTAAGATAATAACTATCATAAATGAATATTACATTTATGAAAGAATATAGGAAATATATGTCATATTAATAGATACGTCGTCAACAATCGCATCCCGGAAATATCCAACTCACAATCATGAAATCAATGAAGTAAGCACTGAATGTAGGATATATAACACTAGACCATGGTGGTAGATTAGATTGATATCACTTATTAATTTCTGAGACATAGACTCGTGTCGGTTCTCCACCGACTCCTTGAGGTAAACTTTGTTTTAAAGAACACATCTGTTGTAACTCTTCCGGAGTTAATTCTGATACAGTTTTAACTGCTGTCCCAGGTAATTTATGAAGAGGTCTGCAATAAGGATAATCAGCTGCACTCACATCAGCCCGAGATCTACCACAAGGGGGATAATCAGGTTCGCATACATTTACCCATTCTTCCTTGAACCATCGATCTAGTGCAGTTCCTTCTGGTTTTGGAGTATCCCCATAGTGATCGATTTCTTTTCCTTCTAAATCTGGTTTAGTTCCTTTACATACTTGAGCTGCATAACCATTGGCATATGCAGATGGATATACTTCAAAAGATAATTTTGCTGTGCAATATCCCTCAGGACATAATTTTAACTTACCCTTAGCTTTTCTTTCTCTGGCCTCTTCCAAACAGCTATAATAATCTGATAGATCCTCTCGTTTAGGGGGTTCGGAGTTTTCTGGAACGTCCGATTTAACTGATTCGGGGATGGTTAATGGATTAGTATTGCCATTTTGAATATTCATAGACCTTACATAATTAACCAGTTTTTCTCGGGTATCAAAGCTATTGGCATAAGACCGTAAATTAATTGGTATTAAATTTAGCAATTCAAAATCTGTCATTTGAGTTATATCATTAGAGTTTTGTCGATTCAACAAGGGTAAATAATTCTTCATATCATTATACCTTGCAGAATTACTGATTCCAATTTGTCTATAAATATCAGCTTTTTGTTCGGGTGTTGAATTACTTAAAGCAGTTTGATATTGTTGATAGATATCCATTTTGATATATTAAATTATTATTTCCAGATAACAATAATTTATTTTTATATATTACTATTATTTTGAAGTTTGATTGAAATGATCTATGTATTTCCGATACAATTTCAGAGTTGCCTTTTCTTTCTTCTTTGCTTCAACCATAATATCAAAACGGTAATTGGATGACATTATCTTTAAAAGTTCATCAGGGATCGATTCAACATAATCATGATGAGCACCCACCTTTTTACCCTCCGCCTGATCAGAAAGATGAAATTTCGGGATCATATCTCGAGTCTCCCATGTTTTCAATATATCTGGTAGTAATTCTGAGATCGGTTTTTGATAGGGATCTTCTTCATGATAATGAGCCCAGCAGTTATAATGATGAAAATCAAAAATCATAGGTATCTTGAGTTCCTGACACACTGGTAATAAATCTTCAGCGGAATAACCTTTCTCATCATTTTCTACTGCGATTCGTTTCTTTATATATTCAGGTAATTTATTGTAATTCTTTTTCCAACGTAATATTGCTGCATCCTTGTCCCCATAAGTTCCTCCACCATGAATACATAAAGTACCATCATCGAACACATTCTTTTTGGTAGATCGATTGTTCTGTTTGAGATATAGATTGTAACCATCTGCGGCAATTGACATCATTTCCAACAATCTTCCTTGCCAAGCTAAATCCACAAAAGTATTGTGTATCACAGAGTCGGAGTGTGAACCTAGCTGATTGTAGTGTCCCGGATGCATAGTTAGACGTATCTCATACTTCTGACAGTATGCTCCGATCTGTTCAATTAGTTTTTTCCCAAAATCTAAGCAGTTGTACCGGTTCCAATCATCTGTAGTTAGATGGGGTTGTATTCTGGGATTGTTAATGTGTGGAAACATATTTGAACTCATTCGGTAAAACGTAATACCATGTTTGCGAGACCATGATATTATCTTATACATCGAAAATAAATTTTTATAAGCATAGTCGACCAGAAATGTATAGATGGCATTGGAATATTCTTTGGACCCTTTTGGATATCCAGATTCTGTGCCTTTGTTAATAGCGGTTGCCAGTCTACAGGTTTTGTTACAACATATTTTTTGGGTATCATTGAGGGTTGTATTTATACAAGCGTATCCTAGTCGAGTATTCATATTCGATTATTCAGGGTCGAAATAGTTGTTTAATCCATCATTTTTAAATGATATGCAACTAATTGTTGAATAAGTAAAATATTATTCACGTGTGCTGTGAATTTGGTTGCAGGACAACATCCCGAAAAATGATTTATTAAATGTCGTTAATGTTCTAGGTAACATTATTATGTCTAAATTACAGAAAAAAGTTTACGATTCCAATGAGTTTTTTCAATACCATGATAATAATGGTAAATTAAGAGCTTGTTACTTTCCAAAGATCCCTATCGGACAATTGGTTCATGATATAAATACCGAACTAGAAAAGATTCCATTCACTCGGGTTGAGTATATCAGTCGCTTCGGGAAGCGAAACCGAACACCTCGCAAAACGTGGGCATTTGGTCATGTCGAATCAGATGTGGTCACATATACCAAGCATGGTCATACGCTGAGATTCCAAACAGAGAAGATGCCGCCATTCTTGAAGCGAATAGGAGATTACTGTCGCAAAACTGCTATTCATAATTGGGGATTCGATCCCGGATATAATTCCTGTATCATTGGTAGATATGATAACCGTGATGATTCTATTGGGTTTCATTTTGATACGGAAACCTTTCTTGCTCACCACTTTTGTGCTAATGTTACTATTGGGTACTCTCGTGATTTTCAATTTAGAGATGAAGATAAGAGAATTCATCAGGTAGCTCTTAGTGATAAATCATTGTTTTTCTTTAACGCGCTAGAACATGCGTTACCCAAGAGAGCATCGGTCAAAAAGGGGGAAGTTAGATACAGCATCTCTTTTCGGAACATGAACAAAGATATTGGAATTGCCAATAGTTTTTACTACTGCCGTGGCCTAAAAGGAGCTATCGATGATGAGGATAAAGAGGACTATGCAAGAAGACTAGCTACATTGTAAATATAGGATTATGATTAAATTTATAAAATTCTAAATTTAATCATTGAAGGTAATTACCTTCAAAGTAACTTATATGATAATATAAGACAATAATTTACAATATTATATTATAAAATTTTTGGATATATTTAACTTTTTTGAGATATTTTGAGTTATAAACATCCAATATTGGTCTTTTTGAAAATTCAGTTACCCGATAATAAGTAGGTAATTGTAAGAGATAATATATAATATATAATTATATATTATATATCAACCATGTTATTTATAATTTATTATGACTTAAGTTTCTATAAAATGTACCATTCAAGTCTTTTGAAAAATTCCACCTTTTCCATTTCTCTGGTGGATAAATACAAAAGGTTAAATAGAAAGGGTTCTATAATTTTCCTTTCAATTATTTGTTACTGAAGAATGTCTGTCATCATGACCAGGAAATATTTAAAACAAATGGAATTGATCATTAGATAATTCAAAAGAAAAATTATAAAACCAACTTATGTTGGCACCAACTAACCTAAAAGTTAAATGGATTGACCATGGACCATATTGGGAACTTACTGCACCACAGGGAGATGATATTTGGCTCGAGGGTCGAAAAGGTCGGACTACTACCTCGGTGTCCGGTGCATTAGCCAATAAGAGTAAATTTAAAACCCCTGAGGAACAGGGCAAGATAATAGCTGGAGTAGTTAAAGAATTCTTCGGAGAAGAAGAACTCAAGCGAATGAGTCACGGAACAGCCACCGAACCAACGGCTAGGAATTGGTACAGTAAATACTCCAATCAAAGAATTGTGGAGCGTGGATTAATTGTTCCAAAGTGGGATCCTACCATCGGTGCTTCCGTGGATGGAGACATTGTTGGAACTGATGGAATTATCGAGATCAAATGTCCAGCTCAGATGTATTATCCATTAGAACAATATATGGATCAATTAAAAACGGGGTGGGTACCTCGTCCTGATTATTTCAAACACATTTGGCCAACTCACTATATACAAATGCAACATGCTATGGCCGTGATGGAAAAGAAATGGTGCATGTATATTGTATATAGCACTTCTGATCGATCAGTATTTACCCAGAAAATACCATTTGACCAAAAATACTGGGATAATCACTATAAAATTATCACCGAAAATTATCAAAAGTACGTCAAACCATATTTGGATGGCAAATATCCTATCATGCCATGTTTCAATTAAAAATTTATTTACAATTATTGATTATTAATAATTGTAAGTGTGTTATGAATAACATATGTCATATTTTACTGACAACAAAACTACTTTTACCAACTTTGATACTGCTTTACACTCCGCGATAGAGAGGGAATTCCCAGTTATTTATGGAATTCCCGGATCATGGGCCGATTTAATGGATTTTATCGACGACTTTACTGCTCTCCATCGATCAGCTTGTCGTACACCTTGTCCTACTGACCCGACAAAAATAATTTTAGATGAAGGGCACATCCCAGTTTATAGAGAAAACCCTTAATTCTAACCGCTAGATATTTCAATATAGTTATTAACTATATCTGTCACAATTATCAGTTTCATCGCTATTATCAGTTTCATCGCTATTATCAGTTTCATCGCTATTATCGTCATTCTTATGACAACAACAATCACATCCATTATTTCCATCGTCAGTTTGTGCAATGGTACTAATTCCTGCCGCTACTAACCCTCTTCTTACTATCACACCGATAATAACTAACACAAAAATACCACATATTAAGTTATAAAATGATGAAAATATTTTACCACTGTAGGTAGTAACTTGAGTAATTAAACTAGTTGAGGTGAAAACCATAGCACCGTTATGAAAGGCATCGATCCAAGAGAGTTCTCCAAAAATTCGGTAGCCCAATGTTCCTATAGTAACCATTATCATGATAATAAATATAACAATAAAAAACAGGAACAATGGGTCTTCTTCCTGGGTTTCATCCTCACCATCAACATGAATTATAGCCATTATATTTGTTTTTTGAACAAATATAATTTTTTTTCGGTCGAAATCGGTAATCCAATTATCAAATTCCTGCAATGTCTTGGTAATCTCCATTAGTCGTCTTCCCGCTTGTTGAGCTTTCGGGGGGCCCGAAATACACACTATGTTCTACCATATATCCCCACACCTTCCACTGCCCGTTGCATATCACTAATTTGGAAGTATTCCCCCCGAGGTTGATATATACTGTATCAACAATATTTCTATGCGTTTCCGTCTGAAGAATCTCTCCTTTAGAAACAGCTCCTCCTGCCTTTATTGTCACTGACATACCATCAACAGGTTTAAACACCTTGTACTTCACATACTGGTATGTCTTATCTTTGATTGGAGCAACCACAGTAGGCAGAGCGATCTTATCTCCTTGTTGTGGAATCCCTTCATGTTGGGTGATATCTCCACCATTTACTTGTTTGACAAAGTCGTGGACTGTCGGTCCAAACTTGTTCATAAATATCCAAGCAGCTCCGCCGGAAAATCCCGGGCGCTCCTTTAGCCGACCGTTAAACTTTCCACCCAGGTCTCGGAGCTGTTGCTTATAGGTCCGTGTTGCTTCTCCAAAAACAATGAATGTTTTGTCAGAGTATTCCGTAATACCCAAGACGGGATTTCCGGAATCAATCGGCAGATTATTCTTGGTCGTGAGTGGGAGATCGGCTATAGTTACTTCGGTCATTTTGTTTATTTCAATACAGTATAACAGTTAGTATCTAATACTATTAATAATTAACAAATCAGTTTTTAGTACAGAACAATTTAGATCATGTTATCCAAAGCAATTATACCATTATAATCATAATATAATTTAAATAATACCTAAATTAATTAAAACATTATGGACCCACATCTTCGAGTTATTCATGATTGGGACAAAGACTATCTACCAAGAGAGAATGAAGCGTATTACCAAGCAAGAATCAACGGGTATATATTTCCACAATTAGAAGAGGATGGTCATATAGGTAATTTATATGAAGAAGAATTAGAAGCAATTGCCTCACATCCTCCCAATATAGATTACAAAAGGTATAAGCGGTATAAAAATATGAATTTTGACCAATTAAAACAAACATTTCCGGCATTAGTAGATATTATAGGTATGCAGATTACCGAAGAGGACTTATTTTATTATGCTACCCGAGGTTGGATACCTGAGTATGATAATATAAACTTTAAAATAAATCGTTGGAATCAATACAATGATCTATCAGAAGTGGGTAAATCTCTAATGGACTTATTATATATCAATCATAAAGGATATGTTGATAAATTAGGTCATCCACTAGAACCATATATTATTGCATATGATCAAAATATAGATGATGAATCAGCCATTAGGGCGATTGGGGAAAGGATAGGTTTGTCTCTACCTGTGAATGTACCAACCCATGACGGATTTTATGAAAAATTAGCTGAGCATATCGAAACTAATGAACCTTATGGTTATCAACGAATAAGAAGACACAACAGTTCAACTACTCAACAAGTAATAGATATGACAGAAAAGGAATACTATAATCGAATTAGGGAGCAGGGATACCAGCCTGAATTAGATAGAGATAAGTATTATCCCAACTATTTATATTCTAACCGTCTGAATTCAGTGAGAAAACTGTGAGTGATTTATCCTTAAAAACTCTTAGGTTAATTACAAAAGGCCATGTCTGACAGTGGTCATAAATCGAGAAAATCGAAATCGGCTAAACACCACTTAAAAAAACGAAAGTTTAAACAAGACAAAGATAACTATAATGCCAAAATTAATCGTTTAGATAGGATCAATAAGGATCACTTTCCCAGTGGATTTGATACAAGAGTATTGTCTAAAAAGCCATATATTGTAAAGGTAAGAAGATTTATGAACACCGAGGAGATAGAAACTGTCATAGCAATGACGAAAGGAAAGTTTCAGAGTAGTAAGATTATCGTTTCCGATGAAATGATAGAGTCAAGCACTAGAACTAGTAAAACTGCTTTTATCACAGACAATGGCCACCACGAGACCTATTCCAAACCCATAGAAAGAATTCTAAAGAAAGTCTGCTATTTAGCCGGGTGTAAAAGAAATCAGATCGAAAATTTAATGGTAGTAAAATATGGAGAAGGAGATGAATACTACGATCATCACGATTATTTTACATCTGAACATATAGAAATCATATCAGACGGGGGGCAAAGAATTGCTACATTTTTTTGTTATCTTAATAGTTTGGATCCAGATGATGGAGGTGAAACAGAATTTCCCTTAATTGAAGCCAAGGTTAAACCTTCCAAAGGGACAGCTGTATTCTGGTGGAACGTTACTCCATCTGGTAAACTTATCGATGATACACTTCATCGTGGAAATCCTGTCAAAAGAAGAACTAAATATGGAATGAACATATGGATAAGAGAACATGGTTGGTAATCTTTTTCGTTTGAATCAAACTAACATATCATTTATGAAGACAATAAATGATAAATTTGATTTATATAAACATAATTATTATATTAATGGTAATATGGATGAAGTTAGTATGTATTTCCGTAGAAGTTCCAAAAGATGTGATGTGAAAACAAAATCTGAAAGCAATATTAAAGAAGAAATAGTAATGAAAAAATCCTCAACTGATGAAGATGGTAAAAAATGGATAGCTGATTGGAATGCGTCATCGAATTATGAAAACACGGATAAAATTGTTTACAAGCGTTTTGATTCTACCAATAATTCACAAAGTCGTAATTATAGGGGAAGAAGATACGAAAACAAATACTATCAACGTGATCGAAATAATCGTCGAGACAGAAATTATAAACCGAAAAGGCATGATAAAAAGTCTGATTTTCATAATCGGAAAGATAGGACTAATCGACAATGGAGACAACCAAATGAAAGTAGTAACAGATATAATCCTAGTAATCAAAGTCCGACCAATAATCCAACTCAAGAAAAAGTATGGAAACCAAAAACATTCGATACGTCAACAGTTGCGGGACAGAAAGAAATGTGTTTAAAGAACGCAAAAGGGTGTCTTAACAAGATGACTCGCCAGACTTTCGAGAAATTATCTGATAAGTATCTCCAGATTGCATTAAGAGAAAGTCAAGGGACTGATGATCAACCAGCTCTTCCTGGTTTGTTAAAATTGTTAATTGATCAGATTTTTGAACAAGCCCTTCTTCAACCGGATTTTTGTGAGTTATATGCAAATTTATGTGCCAAAATATATGAAGCAACCCCTATTTTCAGAAAGGAACTATTGGGCAAGTGCCAAGAAGAGTTCGAAAAAGACGCTAGAGAACCGGGGGATGATCTGTCGACAGATGAAAAGTTGGAGTTTTATTTTCTCGCTAAGAAGAGAACCCTTGGTAATATCAAGTTTATCGCAGAACTCTATAAGAATAAAATATTGGTGGTTCCAATTATCCACGCTTGCATTAATCGTTTGCTCAAGCAAACTCCGGAAGAACCTGACGAAGAACAATTAGAATCTCTCTGTAAGTTATTGTTGAATGTAGGATCTATGATAGAGGTTGAAAAATACAAAGAAATCATTGATGGATATTTTGAACAAATGAAACAACTTCGCGAAGGGGGTAAAGTATGTGCCAGAATTCGTTTTATGATGGAAGATGTTTGTGATGTTCGAAATAACAATTGGAAATCTCTTAGATAAATCATTCCATAAATATTTATTATAAAATAAATATTTATTACGAAGAAGCAGTCTTATACTATGGAAATTGTCCAAATTGATCATAATAAAAAGGATTTAGAAATCATAATAACATATGAGTCTATCTACCCAAGAACGTTTAGCTTATCGGAAGAACGAATTTAAGAAAGGTATTAACGCAGAAGATGCCAGAAGAAAGCGGGATGATGACTCAACCCAAATCCGCAAACAAAAACGTAGGGATAAGCTGGCCAAAAGGAGACTTTCGGCCCCATCATCCCTTATAAACGCTAAAGTATCTTCTGATCTAGATAAGGAAAAACTACAGATGTTGTATTCTCAAGATCCGAATGTTGTATTAAACGCTCTTATTTATCTAAGAAAATTCGTATCTCAATCGAAAAATGTAAGCACTGTCGCTAATTCTGGAGTTATTCCAAAAGTAGTTGAATTTTTAACATATGATGATTATCTAGAACATCAGAAGGAAGCAGCGTGGATTATTCTTAATGCCATCTCTGGAAATAGCAAAGATGCATGTAAAATTCTGAATAATACACCTGTTATCCCACATGTTATAACATTGCTTAATTGTCAAGACCGCAATCTTAGAGATCTTATTGTATGGTGCGTTGGTAATATTGCGGGAGAATCGATAGATTATCGAGATATTCTATTATCATGCGGTGTTTTACATTCAATACTTCGGGGTATCGAATCTGAATGGTACTATGAAAAACGAGATTGGGATAAGTTAAGCAATCATGTTTGGGCATTATCTAATTTAATAAGTGAAAAACAACAACCACATCTTAAAATTCTATATCAATGTATGCCAATTATTGCCAAACTTCTCCATAATGCCCGGGAAGAAGAAGTATTAACATATGCAGCTTTGTCGTTGTATTATATATCGGATTCATTGGGAGATGAAGACATGGAAGAATTCTTACAATTTAACGCGTTAACCTCTGACACTATTAGATTACTTAATACAGTAGTAGCTCCACAAATTCTTAAAGTCTGTGGTAATTTGATAGCTGGAAATGATGATAATATTACTCAAAGAGTAATAGATATGGGATTTTTAGATTATGTTCCGATGTTACTATCTAGGAGTACTAAGATAAGAAAAGAAACTTGTTGGATATTAAGTAATATTGCAGCTGGAACAAAATCACAAGCCAGATCACTGATCAAAACCAGTATTATACCAATGGTAATTTCTCATTTATCAAATGACAAATTTTCAGTTAAGTGCGAGTGTGTGTATGTTTTATATAACATGTCTTACAAACATTGTAATACAATTATAGACTATCTCGTGTTGTGTGGATCTATTAAAGCTCTGGCAGATTTTATTGGTCCCAAGACGAGTGAAAGAATGATCAATATGATTCTAGGTGCATTTAAAAAGTTTTTAAAAACTGGTCAAAAATCGGGGAATATAGAACATTACAGAAATCTAATCGAAGAAGCTGATGGGTTGGATAAGATTGAGTCTCTTCAATATCATCAGAATGGGGATATTTACAAGAACGCTGTAGAATTATTGGATAAATACTTTAATGAATATGAAGAAGATACTGTTATCAACAATCGTAGCTTTGACATTACGGAGACACCATTACAACAACAGAAAGTTTTTGAATTTTAATCTATCCTAATTCCCATTATCTTAATCAATACACAGATATTAGTTGTAATTTAATCTGAATAGTATTTAATATTTTTCAAAATATTAAATATATATATTTATTATATCTTATCGATATCATCCACATCTATCACATGGGAAATTTCGTCATCACTGGATACTAAATCGTCAAAATCTCGATCGAAATTATCGTTAATTCCACTTTCAATATCTATCATTCCAGTATTGTTCCTATCTCTGCATTTGTAAATTATAAGAATAATGACAATAGTTGCTTGTTCAATAAGACATACTACATAAGTACCCCATGTGGTAAAACTCTGATTGTAGAGGATTTGGAAAACAATGATAACCGCATTGCCTGGTGTTTGCATAATAAACATAGCCAAACTTAGATTACCCTGTCTTCGAGTCCTAATTAATTTAATGATTTGGGGTATCCACACAATACATGAACAAATAGGTGATATAATACCTCCTAATATCCAAGCACTTATTTTGAAGAAAGAGGTGCTGTCAGAGGCTCTCAATTTTTCGGATAGACCAACTATAATCATCACCAATATAAAAAGAACATAAATAAATATATAGACCATGTCATAAATTATTCTTCTTTCTGAATTTTGGATTTTGAAACGAATGAAAATTAAATATAACGGAAAAACCATAATCCATCCCACCATAATCTGGAACATAGAGAGAAGGTTAGCACTACAAATCCAAAAAGAGCAATGATTATAACATTGAAACTTGTACCAATTTAGAATAAATGCATTAGCGGTTAAACAAGCAGACCCGATATTCAAAATAAACAAGCTTAGCTCACTAATACCTTTGTGTTGTTTTGTTTTAATTAAGGAATAATACTGGGGAAAGTAAGATATAATTCCTCCAATGCATAAGAGTATCCCTAGTACATAACTGTAGACAGGTTCTGTAGGGCAGGTATTATAACCAGTAAATCCCCAATACAGATAACTCAACCGGTGTATCATACATAAATTTTAAGTCATATCAACTATATTAATTCGGATCAATTATCTGAGTAATACTGTATTCCAGAACTTTGGAAATATTAAACTTATATGAAAGTTTGTCTTTGGGAATTAAAAATCCATTTCTGGAAATATTTTTTATTTATTATAAAATAGGTCGTTGTAATAGAGAAACGAAAAAAGTGAACAAACTATGCGCTAAAAGTGCTAAAGTATGTAAACTCGATGTAAAATATCTTAATGTTCGTTCTGAATGTAAACAAGGTATTAATTTTGATATGACCAAAAACGTGGATCGTCTAGTTCACGATTTAGTTACGCCTAAGGTAGTTGATGACGTTGTAGTGCAACAACCAGTTGCACCCGGGGCTTGGAGTATTTCTGGTGCTGGACAAGATGAACATGTTGTAGTTGATGGAGTCCTTGACTATAGTACTCAAGTACCTTTCACTGAAAATTCTATTATAAGATTGGCCTCCAATACTAAATTTTTAGGCACAACTGGATATCTTAAACTGATCGATCAAGGATATATTACTGGTTTTGAACCACTTAGTCAGTATATACCCGAGTTTGAAAATACAGAAGTTCTTCAAAAGTTTGTTCCTACTGCAAGCGTTGATCTGGATAATGTAATAACCGCCGCTGATGGATCTAATGTTCTTAATATAAACGAAGTTGCCCACGGCAGGAATACTGGTGATGTAATCGGAATTCAAAACTCCGCGGATGTGCAGGGAATACCCGCAGCAGAAATCAATCAAGTTCATATAATAACAGTTGTAGATGCTGATAATTATACCATAACTGTAACAACTCTTGCAACAGGGACTTCTCCTGCTGGCGAAGGGGGGTTGATTAAAGTACTAAATTTAGCTCCTGGTGTTAAATCAACTACTTGGCTTGGAGTAGTTTATTATTATACTACGGTTCCTTTAGATAAACCAATCCTTTTATATCACGTTGTAACCCATACCCTTGGATATTGTTATGGAGTAGCTAATCTTGCTTTAGCTCTCGGATTTGCCGAGGATCCGGAATTACAAAGTATTCAAGCTGGATTATATACAGAAAATCAAATCCCTATTGGGTTTCCTGATCCATCATTACCTCTTAGTTCTCAGACAATAAAAGATTGGGCTGCAGCATTGGCTGGAATACCCCTGCTTTTTCAACCAGGAGATAAATGGTCATATGGGGTCCAGCTATCTATTTTAGGCGCCGTCATCGAAAAGGTAGACGAGATCAGAGGCTTAAATCGTGATTTAGAAACATATTTGAAAGAAGAAGTGTTAAACCCTCTTGATATGAATGATACGGGATTTTTCATTCAAAATGATGCAGTTGATAGAGCTGATAAATTAGCTCGTATACAAACATTATATCTAGCTGGCACTACTATTCCAACAGCTGCTATCCCCCCTCTTGCGTATACAAATGATTGGTTTTATGGAGAAACACAGCCTAAAACATTACCATTTATCGATGCTTCGATGTATAGCACGCCTAGAGATTACAATAAATTTATGAAAATGATATTAAACGGTGGAAAAAATAAATATGGAACAGTTATTTTATCCCCAGCCATGATATGTTATCTTTCTGAAAATCATAGTCTTAATTATAGTATATATAATTTGGTCGGGTCTAGTACAAATGCTCCTATTAAATATAACAGATGGGGTATGGGAGTATCTGTATCATCAGGTAATACAGGAGATGTGCCTTTGTCAGGTTGTACCACTAGAGCAGTAGGTTGGTATGGATTTTTCGGTACCAGATATCAAATTGATTTTGGTAATAATGCCACTGTCAATGTAGGTTTTAATGCTCTCGGTAGTCCTCCTGGACAACCTAATCCCTTATTTGAGGAAAAGGCAGTAGCTGCTAATTATGCTACGTTTAAGTGTATTAAACCTAATAATGAAAATGGTACATCTAATAATGTACAAGTACTTAATGAGCGTCAATAAGCCAATAATCTTCTACTTTAAAATTATACATATATATATATACATACATATATATGTCATTATTTATGGCAAAACCACTGTTCTAAATAGATATAGATTCATTCAATTTATCATGTGGAATAATCTTTGCTCTTAAAGGTCTTAAATCTCTGAATACTCGATTTTTAGTATGGCAACGTTTTACTTTCTTGGGTATAACAGCTGGTAGAATATACTGATATTCGGTTTCTACGTACTCCATCCCGATATAGAAGACACGGTTATTAGGTTGACTTTCAATCCATTTTAAAATCTGATCGGGAACATAACCAGTGATCAAGGTATGGATAATTAATTCCTGTAGATATCTTGAATTTACCTCTACAAATTGTAAAATAATTAGAAGTATAATACCTAATGTTAATACTATACGGTTTTTAATGTTCTCTACATATTCCCAACCATCTGGTCCCAAAAAGTTATCTACAAATATGTTGGTATAGTTAAGAAATGCCTCTTCATGTGCTTTGACCGAAGTATAAAAGAAAGGAGAAAATAGTGTAATTATTATAGTAATAATCATAGATATTAGAAAATCAAGCCAATGAATCCCGGTTCGTAACCGGGAAAATAACAGAAAATTAGAAATAGTCCTTACGATTAATGCAATAATGGACATGGGAATAGTATTGATCTTTTGCCTAGCAAATTTACTACGAAAAAAACTATCATACGCGTAAGATCCCGCGTATGATAATGCTTTCTTTTTGGTATTCTTGTAAAATAAAGTAAAGATATCTAAGTAAGGTCCTCCTATTAGTTGCTTGACTCCATAGGTTGCAGCTTTGTTAATTAACTTCTTTTTAGGAACTTTCTTGATGGCTTTACCCGCATACTTCTTAATCTTCTTGGATGAAACTTTCATTCATTTGTAATAAATTCTGATATTACAAATAAAGATCAATATTGTTGCTAAAATATAATTGAGCTAAAGGATTTATTTTTATAACAAAACAAAATATAAACTCTATATATATAAATGGGTCTCGAGGATGAGGTTAAGTTTTATTGGGAATGCCTAGGTCAGAAATATCAATTCGATCCTACCAAAAAATATCTGATTTATTACCCGGGATGTTTTTGTGCTCCCCATCGTTGTCATTTTAACACTATAAATGACTTTATTTATTTACCCAATGCTAACTTTTTTATTCATCAGGGTGGTAGAGAAAAAAGACATGGTGTTCCATATCATTTAAGTAGGAAAATTTGGAAAATATACATTCGTGAATTAATGCCCAGAGACAAAACAGCTCTTTTGGGTAGAGGAAGACATCAAGTCAGTGATTTGGTATTTCATGATTTCACCAATCAGGCAGACACGGTAGTCTTTATCGCGGGGAATGAAGATTACGATCCAGAAACCATGGAATCTTATGCCAGAAATAAGAAATACAAGTATTTTTTTCGAGGCTTGGTAGAACAGGGAAAAGAAGTAGTTTTTTTATATCTAGATCGGCCGTCAGATGGTGTCTCAGCCACTAAAATGTCTCAAGCCCTTCGTGATTATCGTCATGTTCCATATGACGATAAAGTGGAATTTTTAAGAAACTTCTTTCCGATAGGACTATCCGACAAAGCGGTTAGATATATTATCAAGAAATTAGAGCGTTGTGATCTGAGATAACAACAGATAATTAAAAATACATATATCAATGGGGATGTCTAATCACATTGAATAAAAGATATACGGAAGGAAACAACCAGGTTAATAATTTTAGTTATTTAATCATATATCTATGTAAAATTATTCATAATACAGTTTTTAACTTTATTATGAATTATGTTTGTTAATCCTTTCTATGAACTAATAGTGTCACTGAGGACTTCGAATATTTAGTTTTGCTTCGAATCCATTGATCAGCTAATTGTTGTTTAGTCATACCCAGATCCGGAGTGACTATCTTTAATTTAGCCGGACGGATATTAGGAACTTCTTTAATAGGAACCAAAGTTTTGATCACATCCGTAAATTTCTGTTTCTGCTGGATTAGTTTTACCATCATCTTAATTGGTTCCCCTGTTACTCGAGTATTTATTCTACCTCTTTTCTTGATATGATATGTGACTAACGGATTTACGACCTTCTTTAAATCGCTATTTAACAAATAGTTGATAGCATCCATCTTGTTTCCGTCAAACTTAGTCAACAACTGGTTAATAACAATTGTATATCCTTGTTTTCTTAGACTATCCAAGACCCGGTTCTGATCGATGTCTAAATACTTAGCATTCAACTCCTCTAACTCTTTCTTATATCCAACTTGAAATAACTGCTTCTGGATACAATTCATCAAAGCTTTCTCCATATAATATTCATAATCTATCGGTTCGGGTTTGTCGGATTCCAATCGCTCCAAATAAGTTGATGGCAACCTCATCTTGTATCCCAACAGTTTCTTCTCAGATACACCGTAAGGTTTCACGATCAAGTACTCCAAACGATCGCCGGGAGTGGCGGGTTTGCCTATTTTACATAATTCATCCGAAAATACCTTCATACAATAGCTCTTGTTTTTATAATGAGCTCCCAATCCCTTGATCACAACCAAATCCTTCCAAGGGACTTCACGTCTCATCAGTTTTAAGCACATATTGATAATATCGTCATAAGTCTCCATCATTGGCTTACGAAGCAAAACATTCCAAGCCGTATCAATATAACAATTACGCTGATAGCTACAATTATCTCTTCTTGCCGGTACCACACCCTTCACCTTCAATTGATCTCGATCCAATACGGGTTTCCCATCTTTACCCATCTTGATACATAAGTACATTTTCTTTTTGATACACAACATGGTGTGATAGACCTCTTCATCTTCTACCAGCATTGGAGGAGGAAATAGCTTAGACAATTCGTCTGCGACCACCTTTGCCATATCATATGCCTTGGTTGGATCAGTGATACCAATATCCGGCATACTAGAATCCGTATTATGAACAACCAATTCTCCAACTCCAGCGGCAAAATGATGATTTTCAGTTTCAAGGTCATAGACGTAATCATCAATATATCCCAAATCTTCTATCCTCTTAATAACCCCTGGTCTTTTTCTTTGATAATTCTTGGTTAATGTTAATCTGTAAATATCCGGTTTATCTGATCGAGTGTTGCAAGATACTTTATAACCTAAAGAACGAGCTAATAAAAACAAACCGGCTGATCCGATCTGACCTTTGTTACAAAATCGGGTATTTTGGATATCACCATTCAACCCTTTATCTCCATCGGCGGCGTAATATCCATTAAAAAATGCTTGTCTGGTTTCACGAGAACATTTCCACATAATATCAGGGATTTTCTTGTATTTCGTTATTGGATCATATAATAACTCTCTCCATTCTTTAACTAATGATTTTACATCCCCGATTGGAACTAATTTATAGACCCCTGAAGATTCCATTGTAGGTAAAATTTTGAACTTGTGATCGGGATACGCTTTTTCAAGATAATCTTTGGCCTTATTTAGATAGTCCAAATTCTGATTGTTAATAGCCCATGATCTCTTGAAACCGGATGGACAGTCATACGCCCCACAAGATCCATCACCATAAAACAATCCCCAAACCCATGCATGATCGATGTTAATACCATCATCGGGGAACATTGGTAATTGTTGTGTCAACAAATCATCCCCTACGCTTACCGTATTAGGAGATATTTCATTTGCGTTTATATCTAACAATGAATGATCTTCTGTTACTTTAATTACACCAGTATGAGTAGTAATACGATAAATTCTTTTTCTGGTTTTATGTCTCATGATATGTTTAATTGGTGTAAATCCTTTATCAGACCATACTTCTAGATTCTTCGGTCTGAGTAGATATTCTTTTCCTGATTCATCGTAAGTTACCCACATTGATACTCTATCATGAAGTTGACTAATAGGTCGGTAAAATATTCTTGATTCACCATTATCATAAGTGGCTCTGCATAAAATAGGAGTGTCTCCGGTAACACTATCACCATAAACAATCTTATGCCCCTTGGATTCGAGATAGCTATTCACCTTCTTGATAGATTCTCGGGATTTAGCCGTAACACACGCTGCTGCTTCTGGAAGCGGTAACTTTCCACCCTTCTGAGCACCTAAAGCACCATACATTGAATTGTGCACAATCATGTTACCCACTCCGGCTGCAAAATGATGACTTACTGTTTCTATATCATAGATATATTCTACATATTCCTTTTCTTCGTAAGGTTCAATTTCTCTATCCTTATAACGCTTTTCGACGGGACACTTACAAACTTTATCATGACGCGGTTCTTTGTTTGTATGAAGTGATCTCAAAGCAGATGAAAACGAATTTAGACATGTTGCACATTGATATGTTACCTTTTTATCATCAGTATCGTATCGAATGATATTACCTCTGTTTGTTATCTTTTCTTGAACTGAATCTAAACTATCTAGTAGTTTCTGTCTAGGAAGTCGTTGACAATGAATTTCAATGTTTTTATAGAGATAGATTCCATCGTTGGTCTTTTCCAGATTTATACCGTTTCTAATCTCCTTTTTCTCCGTCGGCTCTATTTTAGGAGGAATAGGAGCGTCTGTCATTCTTTTAACACCGTCTGGGTTATCGTTACGGAAATTCGTACAGCACTGTAACCTGAAATGGTCATATTTATCCGAATCCGACGAAAAAGAAATACTAACTTGATAACCTAAACTTCGCATCAAGTAATACAACCCAGCTGAACCTATTTGACCTTTATTAACTATAACGACACCAGTTTTAAGATGTCTATTTCCATCTCCCGCATAATAACCTAAGAAAAATGCTTGTCTGATTCCAATTGGAGCTCTAAGAATTTCACTAGGAATTCTCTTATTTTTCCTTTGGTCATAGAAGAGATTTCTATACTTTGTGACTAATCTCTTAACTGAACCATACTTACCGTTAGCTCGGGGTTTCAAGTATTTGATATAGTACTCTCCTTTCTTATTGTTAGGTCTCGTAGTTTCATATGGTCCATAATCCTCAATTATAAAATCAGGTTCTTCTAGTTCATTCAATATAGATGCGGCTTTTTCCAATAGGATTTCATCTTGATTGTAAATACACCACGAACTTTTCGCTGTGGACCCTGCACCATAATTACCACAAGTTCCTTCGGCAAAGAATAAACCCCATACAAATGCCATCTTTTCGATTTGGTCATTTAATCGATGATCTGCGATAGTTTTATCAGAAACCGATCTATACAATGGTTGCGTTGGGGTGTCTATAGGCAAAGGGGTGTCGATATGCATCAATTTGTCACCAATAGCCAAGTCGGTGGGTTTGACTTCTTGACCATTGGATCTCAACAAAGAATGTTCTGTGGTACAATCTACACATCCTGTATGTGTATTTACTCTGACTAATGGTTTTCTAACTGGATGACGAATAACAAATTTAATATCTGTCCAACCAGCATCACTCCATACTTTTATATTTCTTTTCGGTTGGGAAACTTGATTTCCCACATTATCCGATCTCCAAGTAGACTCGTCTGCTAATTCTTCAATTGTCAGATATTCAAAACAACCATCCACCAGACAAGGTATAGGTGTATTACCTGTAACACTATTAGCGCTGACTTTCAAAGCTAACTGACGACGTTCCAACACAATCCATTCTACCGATCCTTTAGTACATGTCTTCTGTGTTTTTCTGACAGTATCACGTTCCGAGATCAAACGGACCAACAATCTAGGCAAAATACCCAATAGATGTTCCTGTTTAATAAACTTGAATTTGTAGTGTACTTTCTCTGTAACAGTCTTTTTATCTCCATCTATACTATCTGATTCTATCTTCTTTTCAATTTCCTCGTCCCATTCAATCAGATGACACATATGATCTGGAATCTTATCCATCATTTCTGGTGGCACGTATGTACGATAATCAATATTATGACTAATCATGACCGTCGGATACAGTGATTTGAAATCCAAACAAGGAATATAATGGTAAATACCTGGTATAGGCTCATACACAAAACCACCGCTATATTCCATCTTAGGTACAGTGCGCTCATCAATAACAATCCCGTCGTTAGAAGCCTCGTCATAGACTTGACTTAGTACTCGGAGCTGCTGCCCACGGGTAAACAACTCTACAGGAGTAACGCCTACTACATTTGACATCTCGATCAATGCAATCCAACAGTGAATCTTCTCGAAAATATCTAATACCAAATCAGAATCGACAACACAATAGTCTACTACTTTCTTCATCTCTTCCATGGCATGTTGCTTCAGATTGATGTCAGGAATCTTGTCCATATCTGCCTTTTGTGTTTCGGTTTCATCAAATGGCATATATTGAAGAACATGAAACTTTTCAAATAAATCTTCTTTGCTTGTCAGATCTGGATCTGATGTGATAAGTTCCAATCGGCCTTCGATATAATCTTTAAGTGCTTGATCGGGATCGGTTTCAGAATCTTTTCCGAGCTCATACGCCTCGAACATTTGTTTAGCTGTAACATCATGCTTGGTGCGACCTAGAAAATAATTACTTACATAACCCAAGTTATATAAAGGTAGCTTGTAATCACGGCGAATGATTGGTAACAAATCTACCATGATTCTTCCGTCCATCTCCAACATGTTAATCTCATTATGACCGTATCCGCTTGAACCCCACGAGAACGATGTCATCTTGGTCGGTTCATTAATGAGTCGTCCCATTGGCTTCCACTCTCGTAACCGTCGTTTTAATCTTGTGTCGAGGTACGGATTATCGTAACCAAGGATGTTGTATCCGGTTAGAATATCAGGATCATATCTATTAACCAATTCTGACATCGTGTCGATCAGTTCAATCTCAGTATTGACCTTAATCACATTTGCCATATCAGTATCATTACAATCTCCTAATAGAATGATATCCGTAATTCGAGAAGATGGATCTCCACTCCGTTGAAATACGCAAGATATCATATAGGCAACGTGTTTAGATGAATATGGATCTGGTAGGGCTTTATGTCGATCAGAATAAGTTTCAATATCGAATGATAGAATAGTAGGACAGGTTACCCATGAGCTTGTCTCTTCTGGAGAAATTGGCATCATGGTAAATCGATCCACAACATATTCATCTTCGAGTTTTGATATCTTATCATCTCCATGTACTTTTAAACCTTTAATATTGAACCATTGACAGTATTTAATTTTACGAAGTGTTAATAGCTTTCGAACTATAGGAATATTCGTCTCCCATACTTTGCAAGCAACCGTGCCCAAATCTTTAACTTTGAACGGTTTTGACAATTTGGATCTACATTTATACATTGCCTTAACACTATTGAATAATAGTACTAACATCGGATACTTCTTCCTACCGCGATAATAATACAGCTTTTCGGTTTGCTTAAAGAAATACTTGAATGGTTTATCTTCACCTAACTTCCAACAAATTGTCTCGTAAACTTGCTGTGCTTTGTATCCGCTCCAGTTTACTCGCCGATGACCAATAAATAAAGGTAACTCTACATAACAATAAGCTGGAAAATCGTGAAATCTTAATAGATGTGGTTTTGATTCTCTGTCTAGAGCCCAACAGTGAATAACAACGTGACCATTATCATCACTTTCATCTTTAACTTTCCAATCATAAGCATGTACTATTAAATTTGTATTATCCATCAATTGATGGATTTTTATCACTAATTAATTAAATAAAAAAAATCATTTATATTAATCATTTTTAAATGATTAATATAGCTCCTAAATCACCCGAACTGGGATCGAACCAGCGACACAGAGGGTTACAGCCTCCTGCTCTACCACTGAGCTATCGAGTGTATGGATGTAGTTTTATCTATACCGATTTAGAGGGGAATACCAGGAATCGAACCTGGGTCACCTGCTCCCAAAGCAGGCATAATACCATTATACTATATTCCCAAACAACGAATGGTATGCTCTATCTGGGGATCGAACCCAGGACCTCTGCGTTATAAGCACAGCGCTCTGCCAACTAAGCTAATAGAGCAAAATAGTAGATTTAAGTCTCTACTAGATTAAGACAGGAGTGGGATTCGAACCCACGAACCCTTAAGGAACGGAACTTAAGTCCGTCGCGTTTGACCACTTCGCTATCCTGCCGATGTTGTTAGCCTTAGGCTGGGATCGAACCAGCGACCTCACGGTTAACAGCCGTGCGCAATAACCAACTATGCTACCAAGGCACCAAATCCCCTGTGGGGATCGAACCCACGACCTCAAGATTAGAAGTCTTGTGCTCTACCAATTGAGCCAAGGGGACAAATAATTTTTGTTACGGTTTAGGCTGAATCGTATTGGATTTTGTGTCTCCAATGTTGCCTGCATCAATCAATTATCAAACTAAATAAAGGAAAATCAATTTCGTCTGAAAATTTTCAAGTATTATATTTCATCCATATTAGATGGTTTTTGATTTTAGATGGATAATCATATATATCATCTTTTAATCGCGAAGGGTTAAATATAGCAAGAACAACCCTTTGGTATAGATCGGGAATATACAGTGCTTGATACTCAATGTTATAAACTGTATATTTTTTTTGTTGTTCTTCCAACGGCAAATCGGTATTGGTACTATCATAATGAGATGTATCAAGTTCACCGAGCATATCTATCAATGATTTTGTAACGTATTTGTTATCTTTTTTATACTTCAAGCTATAATGATCTGGCTCACAAATCATTGTCCATAAAGTTAGAAACTCCTTAGAGCAAATAAACCATTTGCGATAAAACAACCCTTTCTCTCCATTTTCTACTAAACCACAAATATACTGCTTAGATCTAGGAGGTGTGGTTTTGAAACCACGTCGATAAGAAAATTCACCCGTAATATGATTATTATCTAGATTTAATTCTCCGTAACACTTTTTAGAAAAAAATATTTCTTGGTTATAGTAAATATCGTTATTTCGAATAGTTCTGTCTGTAGTAAATCCAAAATAATCACGGTAATGAACTTGTATATTCTTTTTATATTCATAAGGCACTTTTCTATGAGCATCTGTAAGATTCCGATATTTTTTTGTTCTAACAAACCCAGAATTATTGACATATTGGTATGTTGCCATATAAGGATCTTTGGTTTTAATGGTTTTGACTTCCCTGAAAATAAAGTCTTTCCATATATCCTTTAGTAATAAACGTATAGATAAACGTAGTTCTGACGAGAGAGGATAATGTTTTGTTATGGCTGATGGACTAATCCAGATATTATTATTATCAGTCATAACTTCTAGCAGATCAAGATCAGAGCTATCTAGGATTTTCCCTTTGTATACGGTATTTGCTGTCTCAGAACTATCTAAAGACGTAAAGTGTTTAAATTCGATAAAATCCCCTGGCTGATATATAGAATTATGAGATGAGTTTGAAAAAGCATTCATTATATAGTAGTGTGAAATACAATCTATTTATATATAGATATGAATTTTAATAGACATTATCAATTCTATTTTTGTAAATGTTCATATAAACAAAAAGATAATTATATAAAAAATGAGCAGTTCCAGTTATTCAGATAGTTCAAAAAGTTCTAAATCTTTTGAAAAAGAACTTAACTCCAAAGATTTATATCACAAACTAAAGCGTAAACAGAAATATATCGAGAGGAAATACAAAGTAACCTATTTGAAAAATTCGGATTTTAAACATGGGAGTTATATTATTGACAAACCAGGTATTTATGTATTGAAAGAAGATATTGTCTTCAACCCAAATCCTAATGATGATCATATGCCTCGAAAGGACCAAAAACAATATCAAACTCGTGCTTTTTCGTTAGGGTTCTTTGCGGCGATTATCATTCAAAGTAAAAATGTGCACCTGGATCTAAATAATCACCGAATTGACCAGAGCAAAGAACACGCCCTTCAGCAGAGATTCTTTTCCATCATCGAATTGGCTAGCAGCCCTTTCATCCCTAACCAAGGCCCAGGAAATTTCGGACCAACTATCAAAACTTCTAAAAACGTTATTATTCGCAATGGTACGATTGGTCGAAGTTCTCATCATGGAGTTCATGGTAACCTTACTAAGTGGTTACTCTTTGAAGATTTGGTCTTGGAGGACTTTGAGGTTGCCGGGATTGCGGTAAATGGTTCTGATTCAGTAGTTTTTAATCATGTGAAAATTAGAAATAGTCGAAATGATGTCCCAGTTTTAGCAACATACAGTGCCGCAAGATTTGCAAGATTCTTTGCTCTAGAATTATTAAACAGCGATAGTTATCAACTTACTCAAGACCAGAAAGATACCCTGAAACAAAAATTGGATCCTCTTGAGAACGATCTTAATAAGGCCTATGATCAAATTATAGAGACTGGCAAAACGAGTGTTACTCAGTTCAAGAACGACACGCAATTACCTGATGGTAATATCTACGGATTGTTGCTTCATACTCCTGGAGTAGCAGTTGATGATTTTATTGTGGAAAATCACAAAGAAAAAATGGATTGGACTAAGAATGTATCTTTAAGATATGTTAAGGTTAAAAATATCCGTTGTAAGGTCAATGAGATTGTATCTATATCTAGAAAGGATGGTAAGGGTATACAAAATGATGTTTCAGGTGCCGCGTTTCAAATCGATAATTTGACTAATGAATCAGGAATCTATCAGGGGACATCTCTATCAGAATTACAATTGTTCTTAGCTGAATTAGCCATTAAATTAGGTATTTCATTGGGAAAGAACAATATTACCCAAGATACAATTGACTGGGCAAAGTCAGGTAAGCCGGTTTCAGAATTATTATCAAAAGGATACAAATACAAATGTAATACTGATAGCATGTTCCATGTAAACAAAGGGGCCATAGGATATCGATTTGATGGGGTGGACAACTTGACTATGGTTAAGTGTAAGTTGGATAAATTAGTTAATTTTGGAAGATTAGGTAACGAGGATTTGGATGGTGCTTATGTAATATCTCATGATAAACAGAAGCGACCAGGATATGGAGGTTGTGAAAGTATAGGTATTAATTTGTCATACTGCAGGCAGATAATGCTTGATAATAATTCTATTCATGGTGTGTTAAGTTCTAATGGTGATGTCATAGGAATTAATATAATCAATAAATCAAGATCTATTAATATCTACGATATTGGGATCAAAGGACTATATGGTGGAACTCTTAGTAACGGTAAATGGGAAGGAGAAGACTATTACGGTAACACAGTTCCTTATGTAGCAGGATTACCTAATAATGTTCCTAACACTGTTGGTATATATATATCTAAGGATAGCAAACGTGTAAACATCGGTAAGAGATGTATTAAGGATCTTGTTTCTCCTGGTTGTGAAGTTCCCATCTGGTCAAATTAATACGTCTTGATAACTAGACAAATAATATGATAAATTATCATATTATTTTACCTGAGAACTGATAAAAATAATTATCTATGTAATTATTGTAAAATGAAAATAATTTCAAGAGGATATCTTTCGCGGTCCAGGTACCGGATGCAATATCTGTCAGATCTTCATCTGGAATACAAGAGTATAGTACCTAAGATTAAACCAGTAGGAACATATCTAGCTCTGTTAGGAGATATAGGAAATCCTTATCATTATAATTATCGAGATTTTCTTACTCAGGTATCCTACAAGTTTGAAAAAGTATTTGTGATACCGGGAAACCATGAATACTGGAACCATGATAACATGGATGCTACAATCAATCAAATTGTCAAAATAACATATAGGTTTCCTAATCTGTATCTCTTAAACAATGATAGCTATCAGTTAGATGATATTACTATATTAGGAACTACTTTGTGGTCAGAGATAGGTCTATCCAATCAAAGCCAATATAACAAACGAGGTGATCATGCCAATATTTTATACCGAGACCAAAAGATAACCGTTAAAGATATTAACAAAATTCATAATAAAGCAGTAGCTTGGTTGGAACAAGAAATCCCCAAATCCAAAAAGACTATAGTATTAACTCATCACCTACCATCATATCAACTAATCATACCAAAATATCGAGGTGTTCGATATGAAATGATTCATGATAGATTTGCATCTCATTTGGATTATCTAATTCAACCGTCCATTGTTGCATGGTTGTCAGGACATAGCCATTGCAGAGTAGATATGAAGATTAATGGTGTTTTTTGTTCTATCAACGCGATAGGTCATGGTTGTGTCAGACATCTAGAGAATAAGACGGTACTTTTGACTTAACGACTAAATATACCTAACTTTCCAGTAATTAACTTACCACAACAATGACATATGAATGGGTTTGACATCAGAGTTTCCGTCTTGTTATAATCAAACGTTATGCTGTCACCACTATTAATCTGGGTGATAGAAATGAGTTTGTTACCGACAACTTTTACTGAAGGGTGACAGCTATGATTAACATATTTACCTAAATCATCTTCAATATGCTTGGAGGGTCCAATCTGTATAGATGTTCGAGTGGGACCCTCCAAGATAGGCCCAGTTAGTATATAAACGGTCCTATCAGGTTGCACCCCATCACCGTAATATTTAAGATCATTGAATCCATTTTGTTCGACAACTTTGAGCATTTAAAACATCTAAGATAATTTAGCTGATCAAAACATTGATTATATTGTGATTGATTTCGAAATGAAAGTTCGGTTTGATGTATGAATTTTCCAATTTAGGATACAAAATATCAAAAAAGTTAAATTTTTTAATTATTTTAACAATGGATTATTGTTAAAATAAACCTCTGTTTACCAAATATCTGAGTTTGAAGGTCATTACCTTAGAATGTTTGAAAGGAATGTATCTTGACCAAACATGAATCAGAAAGGAGTTAAATATCGTTTATAGAACACGGAGAAGACGTTCATGCATGTGATGAGGATCTGACTTTCTTCAGTGATATTCATTAGAGGGTAATCTTTGATTTATTTTGAACAAAAAATAAAAGAAAAAATCATCCAAACTGTTATAACAGTCCTTGACATAATCTTATAATTTAGTTTTCATAATCTCTAACAATCCCTTTAATTAGACCGTTCTCAACTACAAATGATATTTTGACTTCGGTTAAATCATAAAATCCATCGACTACACATTTTCCGGTTATCTTATATTTTTGAAAGTCATGGGTGTTACTAATAGCAACTATAAATTCTTTTATCCTTGAGTCTATATCAAACAACTGCTCTTGGTAATTTTTTATCACAGATTCTTTTCCTACATACATTTTATTCTTGCTAAGAACTAACATTACACAGTTATCAGATAATATTTTAGACAAGCGGCTTGCATTTTTTTCTGCGACCGCGGCTTGAAACTTCATTATAGCGATTGAATTTAGAGTTGAATACATCTTCACACGTTATTTAATCATTAATATTAAATAACATTTCTCTTATCATTTGTTTATAATTTAGCTCTATTGTATCCGTTCTGGTTACTTAGATAAATTAGATGGAAGAAGTTGTTTTCTCAGACGAACTTTATTTTGATAATGCTTGTAACCGGAGTGAAGGGCCACCGTGCCAAACGTATCCCAGGGTTTAACCACGAACTTGTTCTTGGATCCTTGCATTATATTTTCAAGTTCCTCTTGAGGAAAGTATTTTAAGTCGATAGTTGCCATGTAAACATGATGATCAAACCATTCATCGCTCATTTGCCAACATCCATGATCCGGATGCCACTCCATCTCACAAGGAATACCCCATGAGTTCTCAACTCTCCACTTACGATAAGACACGGGCACGCCATCTCGTGGCTCATCCATGTCTACCCCATTGATGACCATAGCATGAGTAGGAGTACTTGTCTTCATCCACATCATATCAGGCTTGGAACTTCTTGTATCAACACCCAGTACCGCCTTGTAGTTAAAACGCTCTGTGGCCATTGTTCCTTGTTCAAAATCCAAACTAGCACCGACATCACATGCAAACCAAACAGGCTCACCTGCAATTTGACTCTCAGCGATAGCCCGTTTAAAAACATCCAATGGTAGATTCACGAACACGATCGTATCAGCACCGACCATATTAGTGGCGTATTCAACGTGGTACGGCTTGTAGTAATTCTCTGGATAACGTGGATCATGAATGAATGTCATCTTGGTATCAAAAGAGTGGGGAACATGGATTCTGAAGAACTTCTCGGGAGTCAGGTCGTTGATTTCATGATAGTTCTCTCCATCATCCTTGTACTGCCAGTTGAACTTTTTAGGAGGTTCACCCATAAATCGACATACCAAATCATATATGGTCTGCATACATTCCTTTTTCCTTTCATCAAACTCAGCTCTAGTCCAAGCTTCTGACTTCGCACTTCTTCTAATCTCCAGGGCCATCTGGTTAAGAATGGCTACCAAAGCATCATTCATATAATCAGATACTAGACAGTTATAACTATCCTCATAGACTGTCTTAGGAACCAATCCGTACTTCTCAACCAAGTTCTTGAAATACAGCCAATATCCACCGTCAAGAATCATGTGAGAGCTAGGATCAGTAAATACGCTTTGTAGATATCTATCATCCAAAGGCTTATCTTTGAGTGACCAGATTCCCTCGAGAAAAACATTGGATCTCTCGATCTTGTCCCAGAAGAACAAGTAAGCAGCTGAGAACTCGAACTTATTTTCAAGTCCAAACTTGAATTGCATAGGATATCTCAAAGCATTAAGTGACGCAAACAACCAACAACGACCTGAGTGATGTTGGTTAGTAACACGCGGTTGAACCGAAGGCTTGTAACGATAGTCAAAATTACGTTCCTGTAGATCGGATCTCTGTAAGGCTAAGAATTCCAGTGGAAGATTTGCAATCATCTCACCAAGCTTCCGGGACCAGGGGTTCCGCTTGATCTTGTCCGATGATTCAGAGATAAAATCATTGGTGATAGGTTTAGATCCAGTTAAAAGGTTAACGTATTCTGGACATTCAGAAAAGAGTGTTTCTACAGCAACTATCGGATCCACCGGTGTTGGTTCAGCTGGTTTTAGACGTTTCAATAGGTTTCCATCAATACGAATGTATTGATCATTCTCAATTGATAGACCTTCCAGAAGAGACGAATCAATGATTTGTTCCCATTCCGGACTCTCTTCATCTTCATCTTCATGTTTGCGTTTGTTAGTTAAAGATCTTGTGCGGTAGGTTCTTCCTCTATCGTCCATGTGCGTTTTGAGTTGAACTCAAAAAGAATAAATATATCAATCATTTTCGATAATGACGGCTCGATATATCTGGTTTAACCAGATTTTCAATTGTACACTAGTTAATAAATTGTATTTTTGATAGAAATTAAATCAGAATTATATACGGGTAAAGAAAATATCCAAATGCCATATAACAATTAATTATCATCATAATATCAACTGGTAAATTATTGTCCCTGCAGTTGGCAATAACCTTTAATTCCTCATGCACGTTATTTCGGTAAGGATGATTGTCAGGTAGGATCATATCTGACATATCTATAATATCCAACAATATTTCATTGATAGTATTAGATTCAACAAATGTGATAACTCCATACACAGTAGCCAATCGAAATAGCGATCCCCGGTAATCTTGCAGAGGTCCCAACATTTTCAAGGTTAAATTAAACATATCTTCAGTACGTAAGATATAAATAGATCTCAATATGATTTTACTATTCTTTTGATGTAAATAGTTTTGGATCTTTCTTCGACTCGTCTTAACTATCTTATTATAAATGTCATGATAAACTGATTCTATTCCATATTTCTGATTTATGTAAACCTCTTGGTGAGTGAAATCTAAAATATGTGAAAAGGCTAGTTCCAACAAAGTTAATACCATAATTTATAATTATATATAAATTATGGGGAAAATATTACCGAGTATCTTCTTTATAGCAGTCAATGAAATAATAGAAAATCGTGTAATTTCATTAGATCTATCACAACAACGGTAACATTGCTGCATATTGATCTGATCCATATGATAATATTTGTAAATACTGCAATGATTCTCCGGCTTGATTTTCAATAATAACAGGAGCTAGAGCTGGACTGATACCATAAACAACAAATACGGGTATATTCTGTGTATCTTCGTACTCAGGTGCAGCATGACCTATATTAACCTTGTGTAGATACCAATTATAAGCGACGTTCAAAGATCTTAGTCTATCCCCACCGACCACATTCTGAATCATATAAATATTTCCCGTTGGTGCAGTATATAGATATGGCTCTGTTAGAAGGGCATTACTGATATTCAGTTCGTACTCTATAACAATATTCTTAAATGATAGCTTATTTAAGGAATTTAACCATGTTCTCATATCTTTTTCTTCTGTAAAAATGGCAACTCTTCGTTGAGATTTGAAATCCTCCTCGCTAATATTACTACGATGAATAACGGTTGGTATTTTGGGGTCTCTTGGTTTAAGTTCCTTGTCGTATTTTTCTAAATGATATAAAATTCCATCAAAGAACTTTTGGCTATATATGTATATACGGTTTTGATTAAACAACGATGGAGCTATAACTTTCATTTTGTTTATTCCTTCTTCCGCGGTTTCAGCCATAGGGAATTTTAATCCTACATTACTTAAGTTATAAACTAAAGAACTATCGGTAACAATTTCTTTACCGATGATCATATATTTATTAACGAAATCCGGTACATTCATCTTAGATATTAAAAATAACCAAATTATGACTTGGAGAATAATTTCCAAATCCCGTTTAATCTTTCTCAACCTCTGGACTACCTCAACACCTTCTTCAACTAAAGGATTGCTAGGACCTAATTCTTTATTCTGATAATGATCAGTAAGGTTTATAGGAATGTAAATTCCATATTTTAAATCTAATATCTGATACCAGAGACCATCTACCATACTATTAGTCTTAGTTATAGCAATAGGCTCCCCGAACACCCCGGTAGCTATTTCGAAGGGAACTCTAGTTATTTCACCAATCGGAAGATTCTCAGGTTGTGTGGATGGTGTAATAACGGTTATTTTATGTTCACCTGCGGGTAAGATAAAAGCTTGAGCCTTACCATATCCATCTATAATCTGATGAGTTGGCAGTTTGTTAAATAAATAGTAATAGTTTTCCCTTGAATATATGTTTTCACGAGCAACTACCTGTTTAGGCTTGCTAGGTTCTCTAGTCAATTCCCAAGTAATGGTCCGATTTATAGTTGTTAGAGCTTTATGTAGTAACTGGTTGATATTAGGACCATAGTTATATACATTTTTGTTATTACTTTCATCTCGATCTACAATTAATTCACACTGTGGATAATCGAGAGAATCTGACTCACCTCCTAAAGTTCTAAATATCAACACTGCTCTCTTCTCAGGTCTTGGCGATCTGGCATGAAATAGTTTGAAACGAGGGATCTCGAATGACCCTAGAGATGTTGTATTATCTTTTCGTGGAGGAGAAAAGACGTAAATATTAATATTATAGGCTTGTTCCACTGCTCTATAAAACAAATTAGGATCCAGGAACATCGATGGATCTGCCAATTGTTCCATAATTTCCTCATCAGAGAAATCGTACATTTCTTGTTTAAGAATATCAGGAATTGTTTGACTAACCATTATTTGTCGAATATTAGTAACATAAGATTCTCGTTGATCGTTGGTCTGTAAATTTAAATACCCGGGATCTTGAATACCTATTGAAACACAATGGAGTAATGAATTTACAGAGTGAGGAACTCCCATTCTTACCAAATCCACAGATTTTTCTGAATATTCGGAAAGCAAATCGGAAATAGTTTTAGGTAAATATCCATACCTACCAGGTGACAGAATCTTGTCAGTCTTGATCTTATGAGTCTCTTTAGTAGGAGGCTTCTCTACCACCTTCTTGGGTTTACCCTTAAAACATTCATTATATTTAGAATTTACCTGGGGATCCATCTGATCATCCTTAAAACAACATGGGACACATGGGAATTCTTCATTATTAGATAGAACCTTAGGCATCTTAACTCCGGGAAAGGGAGCCGAATCATTGGGACATACAAAATTCCAACGAGGATTATCAGGTGGAAATGACATAATCTGACGTTGTCTCAATGAATCTCTATAGATAAAGGTTTTGTTTTTCCATGCATCGATTTCATCTGATTGAATTGCGATTGGTTGTAAATTACACTGACACCTACGAGCATAACCTTTCACAAACAATTCGGGTGCAGCTTCTTTCAATCTCTCGATTTTTGAATCACCTGCACCCTTCTTACCAGTTGTTTGTTTAACAGTAATTTTAATAGGCTTCTCCGTAGAAGTTGGTTGGGTTAATTCCGGAATATACAATCCATACATTCTTTCTATCTCCGGTTTCACTGTCTTGTAGAATTGCATCAAACGAGAAAAGATCTTGACAAAACGATTAGCAACATCGAGTGATTCGGCCTGAGTAATTTTAGCACGAACATATGGAAGATTATAAGGCAAACTATATTTTTTAACTTGATCGTTACTATCTACTACTGTCACAAATTCACCACCCTGAGCTCTGTTTTGGGTAAGAGATACGGTAACGGAGGATGGATTAACAATATATCCTTCTGTTGATTTTTCTTCTTCGACGAAACCACTGAAAGACTTGTAGTAAACCTTTAACTGTTTCTTTTCTGCATATGGAGTGTTAGTTTCTTTCACAAACAGATAAGAGCTCATTAATTCTGTGTTGATAATCATATCAACAAGGTAAATATCATTAATATCTAAATCATATAGAAAAAATTCTCCACTAATTGCTGTTTCAGTAACATCTTTAATGTTGATAGGCAGAGCTTTTTCTATCTTGGATATGATCGTTCTTTGATTTACATCTTCTTCTGTCGGTGTTTTGATTGATAAAAGGTTATCATCAATATCATATGAACATTTCATGTAAGACTCCTTGGTGGCTTTATCCAGAGTTCCCTTTCCACTCCATACCGTCATATAGAAACTATTATACTTATTAGTTTGACTGGTTGGGGGTATAATGATCTTATAGTTTGGCATCTCATCATCAGTCCTCCCACGATACAATTTAAACAAATCCTGCCTGTTACCACTAGCAGTCCCGTTGTATCTGATATAAGGAACATCGTAAGAGGGAATACTCTGATTAAACATGATCACCCCGTCATCAGGTGTTGGGTGTAAACCAGTAGATTTAAGTATAGGGGAAGCTATAATGGTTACTTGGTCTACTTTGATGGGAGAATGTAGAACTTCCGGATACTTAGATAATTCAATTTGAATAGCCTCAAGATCTTCTAAATCATCCTTATCTTTCTGTAATTCGGTAGCCAGATTCTTACTCCAATCAGCCAGAATTAATCTTAATTCCATTTCATCCTGAATAATTTGTAGACCCTCAGAACTATATAGCTCATTGATTTCTTGGATAATTAGACTAATATCACCATCTTTAGACTTGATAAGAGCATAAATCATAGCAATATCTTCAGTCTCCAATTTCTCACTCAATCGTGTATTTATTTGGGTGAGGTTATTTCCTTGTTGAATTAAATTTCGGATAGCTTCAATACCATTGATGTAAACAGTTTCTTCCCGTTCCCCTATTATTTTGGATTCTACTATTACTAATCTAATTGGAGTTCGGAAGGATTGAGCCCACTTATACATAATAGATTTTTCATTATCAAATGGTGTAATATTAACTTCGGTCATTCCGAATTTTATAGGTGTTTAAAAAAGTTTGATAGGAATAAAATACAAGAATCGATGAGAAATGATTGTTAATTATTCGTTTTTTTTCGTTTAAAACGGTTCCTTTACATGTGTGATGACCAGGTAAGTTATAAACTAAATAAAAATTCTCAAAACAGTAAAATCCGATCGGCCATAGATTTATTACTTGCATTTGATTCCGTTGAAGTAACAGAACCAACTGTTAAATTGACTGAATGTTCCCCGGAGGTTGACGTCGTAATAAATAAACAAGGCGGAATATGCACTCGGTGCAATAGAATGTTTAAGAGTCGCACCTCATTGATCGGACATTTGGAGAAATGTCATAATATTGAAGGGTCAATTAGTAGAGACAAAGAATCTGATATGGAAAAGAATGACAGTAACATTATAGAACATACTTATACAGAATTAAATACACCAGATCAAATACAAACTGTTCAACCTCGTTTAATTATTGTGTCTCAAAGATAAATTGTAATATCATAATATTTTTGTTCAAAAATCAAGTATTACCATTAGATTAATAATAGATTATTAATCTAATAACATGACCAGGTTAATAGACAATAGAATTTTATCTTTTTAAAGACATTTGTTCTTGAAGGTATTTAACTACATTCAAATGACCCCCATCACTAGCCCTATACAGAGCCCTGTCATTCAGTGCATGAATGTTTGCCCCCTGTTCTACCAGATATTTTACTACATCTAAATGACCTTCAGCACTAGCCCATGCCAGAGGCTCGTCACCAAATACATGAATGTCTGCACCCTGTTCTACCAGATATTTAACCATATCTAAATAACCTCTCCTACTAGCCTCTCTCAGAGCAAAGTCATTACCTACATGAATGTCTACACCCTGTTCTACCAGATATTTTACTACATCCAAATGACCACCAGTAATAGCCACTATCAGAGCCCTGACATTCATTTCATGAATGTCTGCCCCCTGTTCTACCAGATATTTTACTACATCCAAATGACCCCCCCAACTAGCCTTATACAGAGCACCGTCGCGTAGTGAATGAATGCGTCCCCCTTGTTTTACCAGATATTTTACTACATCCAACTGACCATGCCCACTAGCCTCTCTCAGAGCCTTGTCACCAAATGCATGAATGTCTGCCCCTTGTTCTACCAGATATTTTACTCCTTTTAGATTTCCTTGTATGGCCATTTCGATTAACATCCGAACCAAATCGGTTTGATCTAATTTATCACCTTGTAACAAAGTTATAAAGGGTAAATAATTGTCATTGGGTAAATATTTCTGCATTTCACCGGGTTTCTTTAATAAGAACATTGCTAAAAATTTTTGTCTTTGGGTTAATTGATTGAACGATTCCATATCTCCCTGAAGATAATAAATCATTCCTTGAGTAACCGGATCCAACAATTTAACTAACTGAGTATAAACCAAATAATTATATGTCCCTTTACTAGTACCTAATTTATTCCATAGTTGATTTAATTTGTCCTGATATCCTTCAACCGTATTTTGAAAGGTATTATCGATCAGACGTTTCCAATTGGTCCTGTAATTAGGATTAGTACAAAAATTTCTTAATCTCTGATTAGCTGAACAAACACTAACTACATCTTTAAAAGGTAGGTAAGTAATCTGTTGGATAAAAACATCAACAGGTAATTGGGATAACTGATCTATAGCCGCTTGATTCATTTTAAGAATAATGATTTTTTTAGGTTCAGATATTTATTAAACATTTAAGACCTGTTACAAAAAAATATTTTTCTCCTTATCCCGGCAATATAAGACCTAGTTCAGCCCTTGAACCAGATTTAGTTTTAGTATCATTAGATAAAGGCGCTGATATTCATTCTACAGATTTTTATAATACTGAAGATGCTATTTTACGCACAATGTCTGAAAAGGGGATCTAGACGTGATCAAGGCGCTGATAAAACATGGCGCCAATATTCATGCTGGAGATAGTATGGGACCTGATACATCTTTAAGAGCTGCTGCAAGATTTGGTCATTTACCACTGGTTAAATTCTTCGCCGAAAATGGAGCAGATATACACATAGGAGATGATTGGGCTGTTAGCACAGCTAACAATAACGGTCATACGGATGTGGTTGGCTATCTAGTATCTAAAGGTTCTTATCCAAGATGAAATATCTCTAAAAAGTAAAATATATCATTTATTTCAATGATATATTACAGTTAAATAAATCGATTAATATCCAAAAATAACCATTTGAACCCTATTACCTTGTAAACAAAAATAACGTGATTATCAAAAATCGGAATTCGTCGAGAATGTGGATACTTTTATATAAGTAGGTAAAGATCAGATGGTACCAAGTGGCCAAACGAGGTGCTAATATTTTTCTCATAAATAAAAATCGTACAATCGAGGATGTTATAATATAATATTATATACAATACTATATTATCTTTTCATTTGGTAATATTACCAACCAAACTGTTTAGTTGGAATAACTTTTCTAGATCATCTGATTTTTCAATACTGATGTCATAATTACGAGGAAGATACGCGAGGATATTTCCGGGGTAATCTATTAACTTGTGACTGAAATTTCCGGCTGTGATATGGCAAGGATACATCTGCTTCCTTTCCGAATCAGGAAGGGGCGGTTCTTCCGGGAAACTATGAAAGACACTCCCTTGTGGAGGTAAAAATAAACAGACCGTAATAGTAACTACATCATTATCTAGTAAAGCATGTCTGATAGAGTTGTCAAGATTCGTGTCATGTGTAATTATTGACATTACATTATTTATAGGATGATTATATTGGGATATTACTTCTCGTAGCATTAATTTTGTTTCTTCCGCATTTAACCAATCAGGTTGGTAGTATTTACCTTGTTTGGTTCTAAATTTCGTGCTCTTTCCAACCATAATAGCCACACGGTTAATTCTGTAGGATTGATCAGTATAATTATAAATTACTCCGATTTTCCACGGAATACATTCAATAGCCTCACGAAGTCCTTCTCGAACATAAACAGATTTAAACCACTGATCTTTTACAATTTTATCGTGATAAAATTTATATAAAAAATCTATTACAGGGATGCTTAATTCAGGATCACATGAAATCAACCTGCGTTTAATTTCCTTCTCGACATTTATAATTGCCCTATGTGTCGATATTGTATAGAGTTCGTCAATAGTTTGTTTACTTAATATAGTGTGAGTGAGACTGGGCAAGTCTGTCATTATATCGATTTTATATGAAGTTTTAAATAATTTTCATTTGTTTTTAGATGATATTCTGATTTAATATTTTCTTGATTTAGAGAAATGCAAAGTGTTAATAGCCAAGCGTTTAACCCATTACAATATACAAATTCTGTATATACAGAAGATACTCCTGAAGAATCATCAGAAACAAATGAGAAATTCGATGAGATTGTAACTAAAGGTGGTAAGAAAGTATTTAAAGTTGATATTGGACATTTCGATAAGTTATGCAAGCGATTTAGAAAGAATTGCGATACCAAGATTAAGGATCTCCGTGGAAGAGAGAGGGAGGATTTTAATCTTATGGTATCATATGTCCATTTGTTATATGGTACTAGTTACTACAACCACTTCTACACGAAAGTAGAGAAATATTTCGGGGATTTAGATCACGTAATTCCGGGGACTGTTGGAGGATATTTCGGAGGATGTCTTGTCTCTACTTCCTTTGATGATCAACCCGGATGTTCTGCTGTCTGCGCGGGATCCGTTCCTCGCCCCAAGGGAGAAGAAGGTTGGAGTTTTTGTGATAAAGCCGTTATCTTCGCAGAATACAATAAAAAAGGTTATTCATTCACTCTATTGAAAGAGCCGGAAAGAGATGAAGATATGGATCCTTGTTACTTATTTGTAGAGCATACCGATCTTCATGATTTCAGAGGATTTAGCAAAGATGAAAAAGCTGTTCTTAAGAATATGGGAGTTAATGAGGTGTATTTGATTGGATGTGATGAGAAAGGGACTGAATATGTTGACTTGTATGATGAACCTCGACATGTCACAGATATCAAACATCGTAAAAAGAAACATCATCAGAGTGATAACTCGGGATTGGGGTTGGCCCTAATTCTTATCATTGTCTTCCTATTACTTATTGTACTTTTCTTTGGCTGGAGATTCTGGAACAAGGACGGACAAGCTACCCTTCAATATTGGTAAAATGTTTATATGTTATTATAATAACATATAAATTACAGATATATGAATTTTGTGCTCTTATTACCACTCCGATCCTGAAGTTCAATACCAAGATCTTTCAGCTTTACATCTCTAAAATCATCCAAAATCTTGAAAAAATCTTTCATAGCATCTTTTGGTATCACCTTCTTATACTTCATAACAATTTTTCTAACATCTTCTCTTAGGTCAACACTCAACTCGATAAATTTTTCAACATCTTCAACTTTAGAAGAAATCGAAAAATCTAAACCAAACATATCCAGGATACTTCTAATATAATTTCTATACTGACTAATTAGAGACTCGTTAAAAGCTTCTTCAAGATATTTGTATACATAGGTTATATGATCTAATATAAATTTCACAGCTTTTTGAGTGTTAAAATTATCTGTTAGAGACATAGTAACATTGGTCTTTAATAAATCTAACTTTGTCTCAAATAGTCCATCTGATTCTTTGATATGGTTTATTGCAGAATCTCGCATCACAAAATCAAGGTGATGGAGGAACTCTTGAATTCTCTTATCGACCCATTTAGCTTCTTCGATAGTGTCCGTGCTGTAATCAAGGGGTTTATCCCAACTATGCATCAAAAATAATAGTCTTAATTGTCTGGATGTTCCAACATTTTCAAGATACTCCCTAATAGTTATAAAATTCTTCAGAGATTTTGACATTTTTAAACCTTGGATGTTTAAGTGGCCAGAGTGTAGGAAATAATTAACCCATTTACTATTAGGATTATTGGAGTGGGCGTTGGCTTGATAAATTTCATTCTGGTGATGGGGAAAAACTAGGTCAATACCACCTGAATGAATGTCAAAATTATCACCTAATACATCGGTTGCCATGACAGAGCACTCTAGATGCCACCCAATTCTTCCTAGACCCCACTTGGAAGGATATTTAATCTCCCCCTCTTTGGATTTTTTCCACAAAGCAAAATCACGTGGGTTTCGTTTTTCATTGCTGTAACCTGTCTCATCTGTCTTATTTTCACTTAATGGTTTGAGTGGTTCGGTATCGAACCCAGATTTTCGATAAGCGTCCATATCAAAGTATACAGAGCCATTAGAGTTGTAGGCATATCCGTTTTGTTCCAATTGTTCAATATACTTTATCATTTTATCGATATATTCAGTAACCCGAGTTATTACCGTGGGTCTCATAATCCCTAATCTATCCATATCATCCATAAATTCGGTTTCCATATCTCTGACAAATTTCAAAAATTTCTTATTATAATTTTCGGGAGTTAGATCCCTGATTTCGGAAACCCTTTTAATGATCTTATCATCAATATCTGTAATATTCATAACATAGGTTATCGAATATCCAAAAAATTCTAGAATTCTCCTGATTATATCAAAGGTTAGAAATGTTCTAGCATGACCTAAATGAGCTGAATCATAAACTGTCGGTCCACAAGTGTACCATTTTATATTTTTACGAATATTAGGTCGAAATACTTCCTTTTTCTTAGTTAAGGAATTGTATACTTGAAATTCCTCATCCATATTTTTATTTGTACACCAAATGGTTAAAGGTATATAGAATATCTGGATTAAATTTGTTGACAAGGAGATTTGTGTTTGCATTGATTACAAACATAATAACGATATATTAAAATCTTTTATAGACGTACTAACTAAATTAAATAATGATTAAAATCGGAGTGGCTAAGAAAAAAACAGACCATCCATATTACGGCAAAGGGTCTTCTTACAGTTTTACTGTAGATGGAAAGGAAGGTCATACTATTCATTTGATTAAAGGAGAAGTATATACCTTTGATATTGATGCCAGGAATCATCCATTCTTTTTTACAACAGACCCAGTAGGTGGTAATGGTTCAAAAGATTCGTTGATGGCTCCTAACGAGGCCGTTACTGATAAAGGTACCGAAACTTTTTATGTTAGAGATGATCTACCCAATAATTTTTATTATCAGTGTCAAAAACATCCTTATATGGGGGGAAAAGTTAAAGTTGTTGACAAAAACGAAGAAGCTCTGATGAAATATTTGATGATGTAACGATATGAAAACAAAACAGGGGTTGTTTCTGTTTTGTTTTGTAGGTGTAAATGTTATAACGAATTGAGGCCTTACTTCTCAATACGACGATCTCTTGCGTACTCAACATACACTCTGCGATTTCCGTACCTGAAGCCATTCATTGTGAGTCCCCGATCCGATCCGACAACAGTCTCAAAGCGAACAAAGGCAATACCCCTGCAGCGATCACCATTCCGCAAGACGTTGATGAACTTGACAGGCCCACAAGTCTTTGAAAAGAAACGCATGAGATCGCGATCTTTTGTTCCCTCGTAAGGGAGATTCTTAAGAATAAGTGTCGTGTTGATGAACTTCCCTCTCTGATTGGAAGATTTGTAAAGAGACTTAGACCAACCCTCGGGGTAGCTAATCTGAATCTGATTCACTTTCTTTTTGGTGACAGTTGTCCACTTCTTTGCCTTTTCTGGCGTCGGACGTTCCTGCTTGTGACGGGTAAGACGATTTGGGCTTCGGGGGTTCAGGTTCTCCTTTGGACAGTCAGCCTTCATCTTTGTCTCAGTTGACAAAGATTTCCTGCGCTCACACTCCGCATAATACTCTTGAAGAGTCATCGTCTTACCCGTCACATCCTTTCTACGATTGACGTTGGAGTTTTTGCGGTGATTCTTGAGGGGAGGGGTGCTAAAGACTTCAGTTACCACAATGTCCATTGTCACCTCCTGAAGAATGATACGAGGGGACTCTGGTGCCTTAGTGGGGGTATCAGACGGGGGCTTCTCCGGTCCTGATCTAAACCGGTTGACAGAATCCATCCAGGATTCTGGGAAGAGGTCCTTCATGGTGAGAGGTGCATTAGTATTCATTTCTTTCGGTTTGTTGTTTTTTGACAGTAATAGAGTTATTAGTTATTATTAATATCTAATAATTTTTATTTTGTGTCAGTTTTTGACAACCATATTAGCCATTAATTTTCATAAATCATGATATAAGTAAGGATTTATGAAATCATTTACGATTGTTAGCTGCTCTGTGTATTCCAGCTACAACAGCACTCCCCCCGGCAACTCCCCCAACTACAGTTCCAATTCCAACAATTGGTCCTAAAAAGAACCCCGTAGTTCCCAAAACTCCGCCACCAATTATAATGGATATATCTCTAATCAACACCATCCCGTCTTTCATGTATTCAGCGGCTTTTTCTAAATTTTTCTTACCTATTTCTGTGTTAATTACAGTGTCTTCTATTTGGGTGGATATCGTTTCTAAATTTTCACCCTGTTCATTTATCATGAATCCCAACATCGTGGAGATCTCTGATATCGTTGTCATATCCTTATGCAAATCACTAATAGATTCATTACGTTCTTTAGCAATTCTATATTGAACATCAATATAATCGGATACTAGTATCTTACTATCAGGGAATTCTATACTGTCTTCTTTAATTAAGACTTGTTCCTGCTCATCATAATTAGTTATCTCAAAAGGATTCATCTTTTTATATAGGTAAAAAAATTAATTTGTCTCATTTTGAGGTTTATTCTTTGTCGCATCTTCCATCATTAGATATTTCAGACATTTACTCTTCTCGTTCCAACTCATTACTAATTTCTTATATACTAATGCCCGGACATGAATTAAGTATCTACTTTTATTTCCTCCAATATCATGGACTTCACCCAGAGCTTCTACTGGAATCAAATCTCCATTTTCGTCATATTCATCTTCCTCTTCTTCGATAGTTTTAAAAGGGTTGGTATCTCCAAGCTTTACATGTAATGATGCATTAAGAGGTTCCAATACGATAGCTGTATCCGCGTTCAAAGTGGTAGGTTCGTAACCAAAAGTGTATGCATTGTAACCAGGTTCTGAGGGTGCAGATGGATAAAAGTCCCAAGGCTCTGAAAGATCAAAATGTTCATGAGATAGTTTTTCAACCCTGTGAGCTCCCCCGTATTTAAGATCAACCTTGGCACAAGGGTTCCATCCATTAAATAGATTGTCTGGATTGGTAGTGTAATTAGAAAAGTTTCTATTCTCGATGGCTTTAATATCTTGTGCCACCCAGAAGAGTCCCTTGCATGGAGCTTTACAATGAAGAGGAATAACATCTGTAGATCCAAGCGGAGTGGGATTGTTACTGGTTGCCATCACAATATCTTCTGTATATATCACATGCTTGATGGGTTCTCCAGTACTAGGATCGATAGATTTATGCCAATCTCTTTCCGCATCTGTCATTAAGGAATATCGAGCCCATAGTTCGGGTATAGGAAATTCTTTTGCTCTACCGGGGACGTCTAAATATTGTAGCTTGCACGGAATTTCTTGCCATTTAACTGTTTTGTCTTTGGGATCTTTGTTTTTAAGTTTGACTCTCATTCTTAAAATATCATGAATCTTGTTTCTTATCTTATAGTGATGTGTTACAGTATTCATAGAACTTTGTAGGGTCATGAGTCCAACTCGGGTATTTCTAGAGTAGTAAAAAGGTTGGGGAACCAACAATTTGATACCCGGAAGCTCCGTATTCCAATTTTCTAGACATGGGATATTTCCTACCATCCTATCGTAATGTGTTCTCATTCCTGCACCCTGTTTCATATAGAACTGAGAGTGAATATCCATCCAAACGGAATCAATAGTATGGTGATGATCATCGTCGATCTTCAGTTCTCCTTGATAACAAATATTGTGGCCTGGATTATGAGGATAACAGATTTGAAACCTTGATCTCCACTTTTCTTTTACCTTAATTGGTAATAGATTGATATGCAATTCTGATTTAAACAACACATCAAACTTCTTACTTGCAGTATAAATAACTTCACCCTCCTCGGCACTATGAGTCATTTTAGCTTTGGTGTGAGTGCACCAAGCATATTTGTCAATACTGCAAGAAAATCTAGATTTTACTTTGTCTTCCTTGTCATTAGGATCTTTAGAGTAATGTAGTTCCTTTTGAAATTCTGTTAGACCATTTATATCAAGTTTTAGAACGTTTCTTTCGCTCATCTTTAAAATGATAAATTGATCTTTTAAGTTCTTTCATATGTGATTATCCGACATGTTATAGACAGTTAGTATATAAATAATAGATTTTACTATATTCTATTATTTATATCTATTATTCACTAAATAATAAACAAAAGTGATTGATGCATAACATTTAAAAAAAAAATTGTTTGAAATCTGAAAACTGTATATATCAAAATTACCTAGAGAAAAAAATTGAATAAAACCCTAAACAAATGGTTTTTATATTCAAAAATGTCTTCTCCCGCTCTTGCAACTTCATCCGAACAAAGAGATCCTCTCAATCTTGAGCCTAAAGAGTTTGGCGGCAAACTCGACGAACTCGCAAAACATCACAACAACCTAATGAAACTAGCTAAAGAAGTGTATGGTCTCGGAAAGACTCAGCGCCTTCAGTATCCCGACGGGACGACCGTAGGTCGCAAAGAACTCCGTTCATTGAGTTCTCAGTTTGTCAAGGATCTCAAGTCTCTTAAGAAAACTACACGGCTCATGA
>Ga0209986_10000287_pt1 | contig 48396 bp, 44 predicted proteins | sample BlataG_FD_183168 | JGI IMG/M metagenome (GOLD analysis project Ga0209986, IMG submission 183168) | Deep subsurface microbial communities from Black Sea to uncover new lineages of life (NeLLi) - Black_00105 metaG (SPAdes) (version 2) | ecosystem: Environmental > Aquatic > Marine > Oceanic >... | reverse complement strand
TCACCCGGACGGGCGAACCGGACCACGAAGTCGCCGCGGATCCGACTGCTGTCGTGGGCGTGCATCGGGTGGCCGAGCTCGAGCATGACGTAGTTGGTGACGTCGACTGCCGGCGATATCGGCCTGACCCCGGACAGCATCAGCCGGCGGCGCAGCCACCACGGCGACTCGGCGGCCGGGTCGATACCGGTGACCGGCCGCAGCGCGAAGCGGCTGACCCCGGTTCCCGGTTCGATGCTGACTGCCAGGGCCGGGCCCTCGACGGGCAGTGCCGGGGCCAGGGCCGGATTGCTGGCGGGGTCGACGAAGTCCAGGTCGTAGGCGCAGGCGATCTCGCGGGCGATACCGCGAACCGACATGCCGTAGCCCCGGTCGGGTGTGACGGCGAGGTCGAACACCACGTCATCGAGACCGAGAACCGCGATCGCATCGGCACCGGGATCCGCGGTGCCGACAGGGAGCACAAGAATGCCGGAATGATCTGCCCCCAAACCGAGTTCAGCCGCCGAGCAGATCATCCCGTCGGAGGTACGGCCGTAGGTCTTGCGGGCGGCGATCCGGAAATCACCGGGCAGCACCGCTCCCGGCAGTGCGACCACCACCAGATCGCCGATGGAGAAATTCGTTGCCCCGCAGACGATATCGCGGTCGTGGCCCTCCCCCACGTCGACCGTGCATGCCCGGATCGGCTTCTTGAACTCGGTGAGCTCCTCAATGGAGCTGACGCGCCCGACGGTCAGGGGCCCGCTCACCGGTCCGAGCGCGATGACATCCTCGACCTCATGGCCGATCCGGATGAGCGCATGTTCGAGATCCTGCGGGTCGACGTCCCATCCGGGTGCGCCGGCCTGCACCATCTCGCGCAACCAGCTGTAGGGAAGCCGCATTACAGCCCCACCCCGAACGGCAGGGAGAACCGCACATCGCCCTCGACCATGTCGCGCATATCGGGAATGCCGTTGCGGAACTGCAGGGTGCGCTCAAGTCCACAGCCGAACGCGAAACCCGAGTAGACCTCCGGGTCGATTCCGGCAGCCCGCAGCACGTTGGGGTTGACCATGCCGCAACCGCCCCACTCGACCCAGCCCGGTCCGCCCTTCTTGTTCGGGAACCAGACATCGACCTCGGCCGACGGCTCGGTGAACGGAAAGAAGTGCGGACGCATCCGGGTGCGGGCATCGGCGCCGAACTCCGAGCGTGCGAAGGCATCCAAGGTGCCGCGCAGGTGCGCCATGGTCAATCCCCGATCCACCGCGAGCCCTTCGACCTGGTGGAACACCGGGGTGTGGGTGGAGTCCAGTTCATCGGTGCGAAAAGTCCGCCCGATCGAGATCACGTACACCGGAAGCTCACGCCCCAACAGGGTGCGGACCTGCACCGGAGAGGTGTGTGTGCGCAACAGTTGCCGGGACCCCTCCGGGGCGATGTGGAAGGTGTCGGACTCGCTGCGCGCCGGATGCTCGGGCGGAAAGTTCAGGGCGTCGAAGTTGAACTGCTCGCTCTCCACCTCAGGGCCCTCGGCAAGCTCCCAGCCCATCGCCACGAAGGTGTCGGCGATGTGCTCGGCCAGGATCGTGATGGGATGGCGCGCCCCCAGCGGCTGGCGGGTGGACGGCAGCGTGACATCGATCGACTCGGCCACCAGGACTGCGGCGTCGCGCTCGGCCCGCAGCACCGCCAGTCGCCCGTCGTAGGCCGCCTGCGCCTCGGTGCGACAGACGTTCACCCGCTTTCCGGCGTCGGCCCGCTCACCGGCGGGCAACGTCGCCAGGGCCTGACGCGCCAGTGCCAGTGGCGCACGGTCACCGAGGTGATCGGTCTTGGCGCGGGCCAGTGTTTCCAGGTCAGTGCATGACTCGAAGGCTCTGCGGGCCGCGTCGACCGCGGTGGTCAGCGCGCCCTGCGAGAGCAGATCGACGGGTTGCTCACCCACGCGGCGGGGCTCTCCTTAGCTGGCCAGGGATTTCCGGGCGGCACGGGTGTGGCTCAAGTGCCGGTCTGGAGATCATAGGGGATGCCAGAATGACGCCTCGCGGGCAATTCCGTCCGGTGGGCAGCGCCACGCGTTGCCGTCTCGTCGAGGGCAGAGGGTGGAAGATGCTCAGAGCAGTCATCGTGGCGGCGGTATGGGCCGAGGCGGTCGTTGCGGCCCTGCTGGCGGTACGGCACGGCATCTGGTGGCTGCTGCTTGCGGCGGTATTGGCGGGCCTTGCTGCACTGGGCACCTGGGACCTGATCCAGACCAAGCACTCGATCCTGCGCGCGTATCCGATCCTAGGCCACGCGCGTTTCCTCGCCGAATTGATTCGGCCCGAGATCTACCAGTATTTCGTCGAGTCCAACACCGACGGGGCGCCGTTCAACCGCGAGAGCCGTGACGCGGTGTACCGGAGGGCCAAGGGGATCAAGGGCGACGAACCGTTTGGCACCGAGCACAATCTCAACGCCATCGGCCATGAGTTCCTCCGGCACTCATTGCGCGCCAGGATTGCTGCCGACGTGGCACCTCGGGTCCGCCTCGGCGGTCCGGACTGCACGCAGCCGTACGACATCGCGCTGCTCAACGTGTCGGCGATGAGCTTCGGTTCGCTGTCTGGCAACGCGATCGAAGCGCTCAACGGCGGCGCCGCGAAGGGCGGGTTCGCCCATGACACCGGCGAGGGGGCGATAAGCCCCTACCACCTCAAGCACGGCGGCGACTTGATCTGGGAGATCGGCTCGGGTTACTTCGGCTGCCGGACCCCCGACGGCCATTTCGATGCCGAGAAGTTCAGCGCGAAGGCGACATTGCCCTCGGTCAAGGCCATCTCGATCAAACTCTCGCAGGGAGCCAAACCCGGATTGGGCGGCGTGCTGCCCGGTGCCAAGGTGACCGAGGAGATCGCCGCCACCCGCGGTGTGCCGGTCGGGCAGACCGTCATCTCCCCGCCGGCACACACCGCGTTCGCCACCCCGCTGGAACTGGTCCATTTCATCGCCACGCTGCGCAGTCTGTCCGGGGGTAAGCCGATCGGTTTCAAGCTCTGCATCGGCGCCCGCACGGAGTTCCTGTCGATTTGCAAGGCGATGGCCCAGACCGGTATCACCGCCGACTTCATCATCGTCGACGGATCCGAGGGCGGAACCGGCGCCGCGCCGCAGGAGTTCGAGGATCACATCGGCATGCCGCTGACCGAGGGCCTGATGCTGGCACACAACTGCCTGGTCGGCACCGGGCTGCGCGAGCACATCAAGATCGGCGCATCAGGCAAGGTCTCCAGTGGCTTCGATATCGTCAGCCGAATCATCCAGGGTGCGGACTTCACCCTCGCTGCCAGAGCCATGATGTTCGCGGTCGGCTGCATCCAGGCGATGAAGTGCCACACCAACAGTTGTCCCACCGGGGTGGCCACCCAGGACCCCGGATTGGCCCGGGCGCTGTATGTGCCGGACAAGATCGAGCGGGTGGCGAACTTTCAACGGGCAACGGTGGCCAGCGCCGCGCAGATGGTCGCCTCGATGGGGCTGGAAAGCTTCGACGAACTCCAACCGTCGATGCTCAACCGGCGCGTGGACTATGCCCGCACCCGGACATACGCCGAGATCTACGAGTGGCTTATGCCCGGCGAACTGCTGGAATGCCCGCCGGAGGCTTGGCTCTCGGACTGGATCGAGGCCAGCGCCGAGGAGTTCGTCTGACTCAAGTTTGCGCATCTTCGTCGTCGTCATCGTCCTCAACCGACTGCTGACCGGGCCCGCCAGGACGCGGCGTGATCCGGTACATCGCCAGGTCGGCGGGCACACCCTGCTGGCGCGGCGCGAACACCTGGCGGCGGACCCGCTTGGCCGTCACCCCGAGCGAGTCCCACTCGTCGGGGGAAATCCTCTCCAGCGTCGCCCCCGAGATGATCAGGCCACCGCGGGTCGCCCGTTCCATCACCCGGGCCGCGATGTTGACGTCCACACCCAGCCAGTCCCCCCCGATGCGCTGCGGGCGACCGGTGTGGATACCCGCCCGCATACGTGGCGTATAGCCTTCCACGTCAACGGTTTTCACGGCAGCCTGAGCCGTCAGCGTGGCGCGCACCGCAATCGCCGGATCGCGGAATGTGGCCATCATCCCGTCGCCCATCCGCTTGACGATGCGCCCGCCGGCGTCGAGCAGTGGGGGCTCTGTCACCTGGGCCACCTGGCGCAGCAGTCGCAGGGTCGCCCCGTCACCGGCTCCCAGCGACCAGTCCGAGAACCCGACCAGGTCGGTGAAGACGACGGTCACCTCGGCCTTGACCGGACGGCCGGAGATGCGTTCGGTGAGCGCCTGCCAGACCTGCAGAGTCGCCAGGCCGACCTCCCGGCTCGCCGCGTCGCGATCGCGAATCAACCGGTCGGCGGCCCGCGCCGCGGCTTGCGCGCCACTGTCCCCCGCCGTGGAGAGCGGGTCGCCGAAGTCGGGGTCACCGGGCAGCGCCTGCCGGGCGCGGCGGATCGCCGCGATGACGTTCGGATGGTGGTTGGTATTGCGCAGCCAGGCGACCGGTCCGCGGGCCGGGATACTGGGTTGCTCGAGGATGTCACCGGGTTCGGCCGCCTCGCCGTTCACCTCGAGGTCCACCCGGCCAGCCTAGGCCAGTCCTACCGGCCGCGCAGTGCGCGGGCGCTCTGATAGAGGCAGATCGCCGCGGCGGCAGCAACATTGAGACTGTCGACGGCGCCCGACATGGGGATGACGATCCGGCGGTCGGCGCGCCCGGCGACCTGCTCGGGCAGGCCGCGTGACTCGGGGCCGAACAGCCACGCCGTGCGGGCGGCAAGGATCGGCTGCGCATCATCCAGGCTGAGTTCGCCGGTCAGGGTTGTGGCGAGGATCTGCAGGCCGGCCGTCCGCAGTCGGTCCATCAGTGCAGCGGTGTCCGGTTCGGTGCAGACCGGCACCGCGACGATGCTGCCCGCCGAGGAGCGCACGCATTTACCGTTGTACGGGTCCACCGCATCACCGGCGAAGACCACCGCGCCGGCACCCAGGGCGTCGGCCAACCGGATCAGCGTCCCGGCATTACCCGGGTCGGAGATGTCGACCGCGACCACGATCAGGGCGGGGTTGTCCGCCAGGATGTCATCGAGGCTCTCGCCCGGCAGCCTGCACACCGCCACCAGGCCGGCCGGTGTGACGGTCTCGGACAGCGCCCTCATGGCACGGTCGGTGACCGGGCAGACCGGCAGATCGATCAGCAGCGAAAGGTAACGTTCGCCCGCCGCCTCGGTGACGAACACCACGTCTACCAGCCCGCGCCGAGCGGCCGCCTCAACCAGATTCGGCCCTTCGGCCAGGAACCTGCCGGCGGCGATCCGCTCAGTGCGGCGCTGCAGTTTGACCGCGTCAACGACGCGGGACGACCGCTCGGTAAGCGGTCTCACGCAACCTCACCGGAGGGGGCGTTCACATCCTCCGGTAGTGCGGCACGGGCAATATCGACCAGAGCGGTGAACGCGGCCGGATCGCTCACGGCGATCTCAGCGAGGTTCTTGCGGTCAACCTCGACGCCGGCGGCCTTGAGGCCCTGGATCAGTCGGTTGTAGGTCATATTGTTGGCGCGGGCGGCGGCATTGATGCGCGAGATCCACAGCTTGCGGAAATCACCCTTGCGGGCGCGCCGGTCGCGGTAGGCGTAGTTCAACGAATGCAGCTGCTGCTCTTTGGCTTTACGGTACAGCCGGGAGCGCTGACCGCGGTAGCCCTTGGACGCCTTGAGAATCGTCCGCCGCTTCTTCTGGGCATTGACAGCGCGTTTCACGCGGGCCATGGGGGTGTTCCTCTTCTTATTCGGATCGGCAAAGGGTCAGAGATGCTGCGGGTACTCAGCCGTTCAGCATCTTGTTGACACGCTTGGTGTCATTGGCGGCCACTTCGGTGCGCCCGTCGAGGCGACGGGTCCGCTTGGAGGCCTTGTGCTCGAGCAGGTGGCGACGTCCTGCCTTCTGCCGCACGATCTTGCCGGTGCCGGTCTTGCGGAAGCGTTTGCTTGCCCCGCTGTGGGTTTTGGCCTTGGGCATATGTCCTCGGGCTCCTTTTTTCTCAGGTCTGTTCGGTGGTGGTCTCGGGTTCGGCGGCAGGAGGTGCCGCCGGCGCTCCGCTTGCCTGCTCTGCCGCCTTGGCACGAGTCTTCGCGCCGCGGTGCGGTGCGAGCACCATCGTCATGTTGCGGCCATCCTGCTTGGCTGACGTCTCGACGAAGCCGTGGTCGGCCACGTCGGCGGCGAGTCGCTGGAGCAACCGGTACCCGAGTTCGGGCCGGGACTGCTCGCGCCCGCGGAACATGATCGTCACCTTCACCTTCGACCCCGCCTCGAGGAAGCGGACGACGTGACCCTTCTTGGTCGCATAGTCGTGCGGGTCGATCTTGGGGCGAAGCTTCTGCTCCTTGACGACGGTCTGCTGCTGGTTCTTGCGAGACTCGCGCTCCTTGAGTGCCGTCTCGTATTTGAACTTGCCGTAATCCATGATCTTGCAGACCGGCGGTCTGGCATCCGGGGCTACTTCGACGAGGTCGAGATCGGCATCCGCGGCGACGCGGAGTGCATCTTCGATGCGCACAATGCCTACCTGCTCACCACCTGGTCCGATCAGGCGGACTTCCGGTACGCGGATGCGCTCGTTGACACGGGTCTCAGTGCTGATGGGGCCTCCCTGGTTCGGTTTTCATATCCGACCGCCCGGGCATACCGGAGACCACATCGGGAGAAACCACGCCATCAGCAAGAAGGCCCTGCATATCGCAGGGCCCGATGCCGACCGATCACGGCTTGCGCCGCCTGCGAAACACGCAGATCGAATACCGTCGGGTATCCGTGACCGGACCGCGCAACCCGTGAATCACATCTCATGGCTGGCGGTGGGAGCGGGACTCCACTTGCTGTCCTGGCGTGAGCCGGGACGGTCGTTCGTGAAAGTCTAGCAGCCATGACGCGCAAGCCTGACACCGATGAACCCGGAATCCGCGATCCCGGGGTGCGCCAGCTCGCCGACGTCCCGGCCATCGAGGTGATCAGCCGGGCCGCGGTCATGTTGATGAGCGCGGCGGCCGAGAAGATTGGGCTGGCCTCACCCGATCCGGATGTCAGCGAGCATCGCGATCTCGACGAGGCGCGCCGGTTGATCAATGCGTTCGCCGGCCTGCTCGACGGATCGAGGGAGTTCCTGGGACCGCACGCCGCGCCGATGCGGGACGGCCTGCGAAGCCTGCAGCTGGCCTTCCGGGAGGCCAGCGCCGTGCCGGACGAGCCCGGCCACGGTCCCGGCGAACGGCACACCGGCCCGGTGAAATAGGCCGGTGAAATAGGCCGCTGTGTACGCGGACCGGTGTCGGCCGCATATCCTCACCGGCTATGACGGTCACGACGAGCCGGACCAGGACCAGGTCGCGACTGCACTGGGTGCCCGCTGCCACGGGGACGTTCCTGGGCATCGTCGCGTTCGCGTCGCTGCTGTCGAGTGTCTCGACCGTCGTGCGGCAGCTGACCAGGGTTCCGCGGGAATTCATCGACAGCTATCTGTTCAACTTCCCGGACACCAGCTTCGCCTGGGCGTTCGCGCTGGCGGTGATGGCCGGCGCGCTGATCGCCCGGAAGCGGATCGCCTGGTGGGTGCTGGTGGCCAACCTGGTGTTGGCGATCGGTTTGGACATCTCCTCACTGACCGAGACCGCAGGCACCCGGTTCGAGGATTTCGGTGAGTTTCTGGGCCTGACCCTGCACGTCGCCGCCCTGGCTCTGTTGGTGATGGCCTACGGCGAGTTCTGGGCCAAGGTCCGCCGCGGCGCGCTGTTCAAGGCCGCTGCCGTTCTGGTCGCGGTGAACGTCGTCGGCATCCTGCTGGCCTGGGGTCTGCTCGAACTCTTCCCCGGTTCGTTGCAGCGGGACTACCGGCTGGCCTACGCCATCAACCGGGTGAGCGGCTTCGCCGTGGCCACCCCCGACCTGTTCGTCGGCAAACCGCACGTTTTCCTCAACGCCCTGTTCGGCTTGTTCGGTGCCGTGGCCTTGATGGCCGCCGCCGTGGTGCTGTTCCAGTCCCAACGCGCGGAGAACGCCCTCACCGGGGAGGATGAATCGGCGATCCGGGGCCTTCTGGAGGTCTGGGGCAAGAACGACTCACTGGGCTACTTCGCCACCCGCCGGGACAAATCGGTAATTTTCGCGCCCAACGGCCGCGCCGCCATCACCTACCGGGTGGAGGTCGGGGTATGTCTGGCCAGCGGCGACCCGGTCGGCGATCCGCGCGCCTGGCCGCAGGCCATCTCGGCGTGGCTCGAACTGTGCCGTGCCTACGGGTGGGCACCCGGTGTCATGGGGGCCAGTTCCACCGCGGCGCAGGCCTACCGGGAGGCGGGTCTGAGCGCACTGCAACTCGGTGACGAGGCAATCCTCTACCCGGACCGTTTCCGGCTGTCCGGTGCCGATATGCGGGGCGTTCGCCAGGCGGTGACCAGGGCCCGGCGGGCCGGGCTGACGGTGCGGATGCGCCGGCATCGCGATCTACCGGCCGATGAGATGGCCGAGGTGGTCAAGCGTGCCGACAGCTGGCGCGACACCGAGACCGAGCGCGGCTTCTCGATGGCGCTGGGCCGCCTCGGCGACAGCGCCGACGGCGACTGCCTGCTGGTGGAGGCCATCCAGTCCGGGCCGGAAACCGCGGACACAGTCGTGGGAATGCTGTCATTCGTCCCGTGGGGCAGTAACGGACTGTCACTGGATCTGATGCGCCGCTCACCGCGATCGCCCAACGGCACGGTCGAGTTGATGGTCAGCGACATGCTGGCGCAGGCCGACACCATCGGGGTGACCCGGGTATCGCTGAATTTCGCCATGTTCCGCTCGGCGTTCGAGGAAGGCGCCCGGTTGGGTGCCGGCCCCGTCGCGCGACTCTGGCGCGCCCTGCTGGTGTTCTTCTCGCGGTGGTGGCAGTTGGAGACGCTGTACCGCTCGAATATGAAGTACTTGCCGCAGTGGGTACCGAGGTACGCCTGCTACGAGGACGCCCGGCTGATCCCGCGGGTCGGGGTGGCCTCGGTGATCGCCGAGGGCTTCCTGGTGCTGCCGTTCTCCCGACGGTCCAGGCAGCACACCGGCCACTATTCGGCTGTCCCGCATGACATCGCCGCGACCGGCCGGCTACACGCCGATGGGAGCGCGCCCACCGCGGAGCCACCGGCCGAGCAGTCCGACGAGGACCGGCTGCCCGAGCAGGTCCGGGTGCGGATGGCGAAGCTGACGGCGCTGCGGGAGCAGGGCGTCGACCCCTACCCGGTCGGGCGTGAGCCGAGCCATACCATCGCCGCTGCACTGACGGCCGATGACGGCACACCGGTGACCGTCTCTGGCCGGGTCCTTCGCACCCGGGACTACGGCGGCGTGACGTTCGCAACGCTGCGGGACTGGTCCGGCGATGTCCAGCTGCTGCTCGATAAGTCTGAAATCGATTGTTCAGCAGCCGATTTCGCCACCGTCGATCTCGGCGATCTGGTCGAGGCAACCGGCCATATGGGCGTGAGCAAGAACGGCACCCGCTCGGTGCTGGTGCACAGCTGGCGGCTGCTGGGCAAGTGCCTGCGGCCGCTGCCCGACAAGTGGAAGGGCCTGACCGACCCCGAGGCCCGGGTCCGGGCCCGCTACGTCGACCTGGCGATCAACCCGGTGGCCCGCGGTTTGATCCGCGCCCGCAGCGATATCCTGCACTCGATCCGCCAGACCCTGTTCGACAAGGGATTTCTCGAGGTCGAGACGCCGATCCTGCAGCAGATCCACGGTGGAGCCAACGCCAGGCCGTTCCAGACCCATATCAACGCCTACGACCTCGATCTGTACCTGCGCATCGCACCCGAGCTCTACCTCAAACGGCTCTGCGTCGGCGGTGTGGAGCGGGTCTTCGAACTGGGTCGCGCGTTCCGCAACGAAGGTGTCGACTTCAGTCACAACCCGGAGTTCACACTGCTGGAGGCCTATCAGGCGCACGCCGATTACCTGGTGTGGGTCGACGGCTGCCGGGAGCTCATCCAGAACGCCGCGACGGCGGCCAACGGTTCGGCGGTGGTGATGCGGCCCGCCGCCACCGGCGAGGGGCTGGAACCGGTCGACATCTCCGGGAAGTGGGCTGTCAAAACCGTCCACGACGCGGTATCGGAGGCGTTGGGCGAGCCGATCGACCCCGATACCGACCTGACGACGCTCCGCCGGCTGTGCGACGGCGCCGGGATCCCGTACCTGACGCACTGGGACGCCGGGGCGGTCGTTCTCGAACTCTACGAGCGGCTCGTGGAGGAACGCACCGAGGCACCCACCTTCTACATCGACTTCCCCACCTCGGTGGCACCGCTGACCCGGCCACACCGCAGCCGCCGCGGCGTCGCCGAACGCTGGGACCTGGTGGCCTGGGGTGTGGAATTGGGGACCTCCTACAGCGAGCTCACTGATCCGGTCGAGCAGCGGCGCCGACTTCAGCAGCAGTCGATGCTGGCGGCCGGCGGTGACCCGGAGGCGATGGAACTCGACGAGGATTTCCTGCAGGCGATGGAGTACGCCATGCCGCCGACCGGGGGTCTGGGGGTGGGGGTGGACCGGGTGGTCATGCTGATCACCGGCCGCAGTATCCGCGAGACCTTGCCTTTCCCGCTGGCCAAGCCGCGCTAACGTGACGGAGTGTTTCGGGACCACGTTTCGCTGATGCACGGCTGGGTCCCGGTCACCGCCCAGATCCTTGGCGCCGTTCTGCTGATGGCCAGACCGTCGGCGGCACCGGGTCCTCGGCCCTCGGGAGTACGGTGAGATTCATGGCCGACGAACCATCCGTGCCGGAGTCCGTCACCGCATCCGGGGATGCGACGACATCCGCCGAACCCGATCGGAACGCTGTGCCGGCGCCTGCCGAGACGTCGCCGGTAGCGTCGACGCCGGATCTGCCCCCGGCGGCCCCGGCCGTCCCGGACACCGGCTACACGTTGTCGGGAGTTCCGACCCTCGAGGGTGTGCGGGACAAGATCGAGACTCGGCTGGGCAACGCCATGGGCGCCACCGAACTGGCGCAGGAAACCCCGGAAGTTCGGAATGCCACCGAGCGGTACGAGGCCCGACAACAGGCCGCCGCCGAGAAACTCGAGCAGATTCGCGCCTCGATGCACGAGCCGGACTGATCCCAGCGCGCTGACGGCCGCTTCAATCAACTGCCGACCGCGGTGCTCACCGGATTGCAGGTGCCCTTACGCGCTGACCTTGCGGCGGCGCCGGGCCTTCTTCGGCGCCGGCGGGTCGAGCAACCCGGCCAGGAAGCCCCCGGTATGGCTCTGTGGTTCCGCGGCGACGTCTTCGGGGGTGCCCTCGGCCACCACGGTGCCCCCACCCGCTCCCCCTTCCGGGCCCATATCGATCACCCAGTCCGAGGTCTTGATGACGTCGAGGTTGTGTTCGATGACGATCACCGAGTTGCCCTTGTCGACGAGACCGTTGATGACCCGCAGCAGTTTGCGGATGTCCTCGAAGTGCAGACCGGTGGTGGGCTCGTCGAGGATGTAGACGGTTCGACCAGTGGAGCGCTTCTGCAGTTCCGCGGCGAGTTTGACCCGCTGCGCCTCGCCGCCGGACAGCGTCGGCGCGGGCTGTCCCAGGCGCACGTAACCCAGACCGACGTCCACCAGAGTCTTGAGATAGCGGTGGATGCTGCTGATCGGTTCGAAGAACTCGGCCGCGTCCTCGATGGACATGTCCAGCACCTCAGAGATGGTCTTGCCCTTGTAGTGCACCTCGAGGGTCTCCCGGTTGTACCGGGCGCCTTGGCAGACCTCGCAGGGGACGTAGACGTCGGGCAGGAAGTTCATCTCGATCTTGAGGGTGCCGTCACCCGAGCACGCTTCGCAGCGGCCGCCTTTGACGTTGAAGGAGAACCGGCCCGGCTGATAGCCGCGGACCTTGGCCTCGGTGGTGGCGGCGAACAGGGTGCGGATCTTGTCGAACACCCCGGTGTAGGTAGCCGGGTTGGACCGCGGGGTGCGCCCGATCGGCGACTGGTCGACCCGCACCAGTTTGTCGACGTGTTCCAGGCCGGTGATCCGGGTGTGCCGGCCCGGCACCTGCCGTGCGCCGTTGAGTTTGTTGGCCAGGACCGCGGCCAGGATGTCGTTGACCAGGGTGGACTTGCCCGACCCGGACACCCCGGTCACCGCGGTGAGAACCCCCAGCGGGAAGGCTACGTCGATCTCGCGCAGGTTGTGCTCGCGGGCGCCGACGACGGTGAGTTGACGCTTGCGGTCCAGTGGCCGCCGGATGGCCGGAACCTCGATGCTCTGCTTGCCGGACAGATAAGCCCCGGTGAGCGAATCCGGGTTCGCCAGCAGTTCCGGGTACGGGCCGCTGTGCACCACCCGGCCGCCGTGTTCGCCGGCGGCGGGCCCGATGTCGACCACCCAGTCGGCGTGGGCGATGGTGTCCTCATCGTGCTCGACGACGATCAGGGTGTTGCCCAGATCCCTTAATCGGGTGAGGGTTTCGATGAGCCGACGGTTGTCGCGCTGGTGCAGGCCGATAGAGGGCTCGTCAAGCACGTAGAGCACTCCGGCCAGGCCGGAGCCGATCTGGGTGGCCAGTCTGATGCGCTGGGCCTCGCCGCCGGACAGCGTGCCCGCGGCCCTGCCCAGCGACAGGTAATCCAGGCCCACATCGAGCAGGAAACCCAGCCGGGACTGCACCTCCTTGAGCACCTGCCCGGCGATGGCCTCTTCGCGCGAGCCCAGGGTGAGGTCGTTGAGGAACTGTGAGCAGTCGGCGATGGACAGTTCGCAGACCTCGGCGATCGACTTCTTGCCGCGGTCTCCCGCGGCGAGGGTGACGGCAAGGATCTCCGGCTTGAGTCGGGTGCCCTCGCACTCCGGGCAGGGCACGTCGCGCATGAAGCCCTCGTAGCGTTCCTTCATCTGCTCGGAGTCGGTCTGCTCCATCCGGCGCTGCAGGAAGGCCATGACGCCCTCGAACTCGGCGTGATAGGAGCGGGTACGTCCGTAGCGGTTGCGGTATCGCACGTGCACCTGCTCGTCGGAACCCTCGAGGATCGCTTTACGCGCCTTGGCCGGCAGCTTGCGCCACGGGGTGTCGAGGTCGAAACCCAATGCCTCGCCGAGGCCGGCCAGCATCCGGGTGAAGTACTCGGAGTTGTGACCCATCGACCACGGCACCACGGCGCCGTCGGCCAGGGTGCAGTCCGGGTCGGGCACAACCAGTTCGGGGTCGACCTCTTTGCGGATACCCAGGCCGCTGCACTCCGGGCAGGCGCCGTACGGCGAATTAAACGAAAACGACCGCGGCTCAAGGTCATCGACCGCCAGCGGGTGGCCGTTGGGGCAGGCCAGCTTCTCGGAGAACCGCTGCTCGCGATGCGGGTCATGTTCCTCGCGGTCGACGAAGTCCAGCACCACGATGCCCTCGGCCAAGCCCAGCGCAGTCTCGACCGAGTCGGTGAGCCGTTGCTTGGCTGAGGCTTTGACCGTCAACCGGTCGACCACCACCTCGATGTCGTGCTTCTCCTGCTTCTTCAACGTCGGCGGTTCGGTGAGCGGGTGCACCACCCCGTCGACCCGCACCCGGCTGTAGCCCTGCGTGTTCAGCTTGTCGAAGAGGTCGACGAACTCGCCCTTGCGGGTGCGGACCACCGGGGCGAGCACCTGGAACTTGGTGCCCTCCGGCATGGCCAGCACTTGGTCGACGATCTGCTGCGGGGTCTGCCGCGCGATGTGCTCCCCGCACACCGGGCAGTGCGGGGAGCCGGCGCGGGCGTAGAGCAGGCGCAGGTAGTCGTAGACCTCGGTGATGGTGCCCACGGTGGATCGCGGGTTGCGGTTGGTGGACTTCTGGTCGATCGACACCGCCGGGGAAAGACCCTCGATGAAGTCGACGTCGGGTTTGTCCATCTGGCCCAGGAACTGCCGGGCATACGCGCTGAGTGACTCCACGTAGCGGCGCTGCCCCTCGGCGAAAATGGTGTCGAAGGCCAGCGAGGACTTGCCCGATCCGGACAGGCCGGTGAACACGATCAGGGAGTCCCGCGGTAGATCCAGATCGACGCTGCGGAGGTTGTGTTCGCGCGCACCCTTGACGATCAACCGGTCAGCCACCCGCCCATGCTATGCGCCCGCCCCGACAGCAGTAACGTGGCGTTCATGACAGTCGTCGACGACACTTACACCGGTCATGTGGAGTCCCAGACCGCAGCGCGGCGCACCCTGCCGGGGGTGAGCATCATCAAGATGTCGGTGGGCCCGATGGATAACAACGCCTACCTGCTGACCTGTGCGAAGACCGGCGAGTCGCTTCTGATCGACGCCGCCAACGACCCCGCGCTGCTGGTGGATCTGGTGGCCGAACAGGCGCCGAAACTGGAGTTGATCGTGACCACCCACCAACATATGGATCACTGGCTGGCGCTGGAGGCGGTCGCGGAATCGACCGGTGCCCCCACCGCTGCCCACCCACTCGACGCCGACGCGCTGCCGGTCAAGCCTGCCCGGTTGCTGGCCGGCGGCGAGGTGCTCGAGGTCGGGGATCTCACCTTCGACGTCATCCACCTGCGTGGGCACACCCCCGGTTCGGTGGCGCTGGCATTGCGGCCCGCCGGCGAGCGGACCGCGGTGCAGTTGTTCACCGGGGACTGCCTGTTCCCCGGCGGTCCGGGGCGGACGACAACGCCGGAGGAGTTCGATTCACTGATGACCGGCCTGGAGACCTGGGTGTTCGACGTGTACGGGGATGACACCGTCGTCTACCCCGGCCACGGTGACGACACCGCCCTGGGTGAGGAGCGGCCCCGGCTGGCGGAGTGGCGCGACCGCGGCTGGTGATGGCCGAACGCGACCTGTGCCGCCTGCTCGCCGGGCTCGCACCTGTGGTGCGCCCGGTGCCGTACGTCATTGTGGAAAGCGAGGAGCACGTTCCCGCTGCTGCGGTCATCGTCGAGGACGAGGCGACGACGAAAATCGTCGAACAGGTCGTGGCCGATGGACATGGCCTGCCCTACACCTTTGTCGCCGCATGGATTACCTGCACGATCGAATCCGATCTTGAGGCGATCGGCATGACCGCCGCCATCAGCCGCGCACTTGCCGATGTAGGCATCGCCTGCAATGTGCTGGCGGGATCGCGGCACGATCACCTGCTGGTGCCCTGGCATCGTCGCGACGACGCCGTCGCGGTGCTGCGCGGGCTTGCCGACTGATCCCCGGAGTTCCCGATGGGGCGCCGCCTGCCGAATCGTGTCCCGCCGCCACCCAGGGGGGCCGATATGGCAGGTTCCTCAGGCATGACACAACCGTCGCCCGCCGATCCGATTACCCCGGCCGCCCAGCTGCCGACTGGCCGCTACCCGGCCTCGGCACTAGGGGTCTGGGGGGTCACTACCCTGGCGCTGCTGATCGGGCTGACGCTCGCGGTGCTGATCCCCGGCGTGCTGCCCTCCACCGGAGCCGAGCAACCGACTCCGGTGAGCACTCTTGACGGTGACAGCCGCGAGGGCGATAACCGATGACCGGGCAGCATCATCCCGCGTCGTTCACCATTCCGCCGCCGGCGACGCCGAGGCCCGCGGCCCCGTCGTGGCCGCTATGGAGTATCTACGTCGTGGCGGTCCTCAGCGGATCGGTCATCCTGGTCTCGCGCCTGGCACCGTCCGTCGCCGAGACCCCGACGCTCACCGCGGTCGGCATCGTCGCGTTCGGGGTCTTCGGGGCGTTCTGCATCTGGCTGCTCAGCAAGATCAACTACTTCCGCACCCCGGATCCGAGGATGGTGACGCTGGCCATCCTGTGGGGCGGCTTCGCGGCGATCGGTTACGCGCTACTCGCCAACACCGCGATCTACCGGTACTTCGCCGAGCAGGACGCCGCCGGTTCGTGGGCTTTGTTCGCGCCGCTGACCGAGGATCCGGCCAAGGACATCGGGATCGTCATCGTTCTTCTGCTGGCCGCGACCCAACCGCGCAGCGCCCTGGACGGACTCGTCGCAGGAGCCTTCGTCGGACTCGGTTTCGAACTGACTGAAAGCCTCACCCGCGCAATCAATAACGCCATCGCGTTCTACCCTGCGGGCCAGCGCGACAATCTCGGGTCACTGGCCAGCGATGTGATTCATGAAGTCATCCGCAACAGTTGGACCGGACACATCGTGCTCACCGGTATCGCGGGTTTCGGCATCGGGTACCTGCTGACCGCCAGGGACCGCTCGAGGGCACGACGCGGCGCGGTGGCGGCGGCGCTGATCATCCTCGCCGCCGGCGGGCACTGGCTGTGGAACTCGCACCGGTTTGGGGTGTTCTATGTGCTGGGACAATTCGGCTTGCTGGCGGTCTTTCTGGGGCTCATCAGGATCGGCCGCAGGCTGGAGGCGCGGGTCTATCTGCCCTACCTGGCGTACGCGCCGACACGGGTCGACCCGGACACGACGGCGACGCTCCCCCGTCGGCAGATCAAGGCGCATCGGCGGGCCTCGGCGGCACTGGCCGCGGCGATAGCCAACGGCGACGCCCAGCGTGCCCACGAGTCCGCCGAGAGCCTCGCCGCGGGCGTGGGAGGCTGAGCTACTATCTGCGTATGAACGCAGATACGGGAGCATGTGCTCGCAGGCTTCCCGACGACCAGGTGGATCTGGTGGTCGAGATCTTCCGCATGTTGGCAGACCCCACCCGAGTCCAGATCCTCTGGGCACTGGTCCGCAGCGAGATGTCCGTCGGCGATCTGGCCGGTCACGTCGGCAAACCCGCCCCGAGTGTGTCCCAGCACCTGGCAAAGCTCCGGATGGCGCGCCTGGTCCGGACCCGCCGCGACGGCACCACCATCTTCTACAGCCTGGACAACGACCATGTCCGCCAACTCGTCACCGACGCGGTGTTCAACGCCGAACATGCCGGGCCAGGTGTGCCGGGTCATCATCGCCAGGCCGAGGATCTCAGGATTCTGCACACCGACACTTCGGCCACCAAGAGCCCTCAGCACGGTGGGCGACGGGCATGACGCACCAGCACCACAGCCACGACAGCCACGACAGCCACGACCATCACCATCCGCACGACCACGGCCGCACCGGCCGGTTCGGCAGTCTCGGCGCGGCCTTCCGCGAGTTGTTCGTCCCGCACAGCCACGATGCCGCCGACAGTATCGACGGCGCGCTGGAGTCCAGTGCCGCCGGGATCCGTGCGGTGAAGCTGAGCCTGGTGGCTTTGCTCGCCACGGCGGTCGCGCAGATGGTGATCGTGGCGATATCGGGTTCGGTCGCACTTCTTGCCGACACCGTTCACAACGTCGCCGACGCTCTGACGGCCATTCCGCTGTGGGTCGCGTTCGCGTTGGGCGCCAGGCCGGCCACCCGTCGTTACACCTACGGATTCGGCCGGGCCGAGGACGTCGCGGGGCTATTCGTGATCGGGATGATCGCGCTGTCCGCGGTCCTCGCCGGAGTGGAGTCGATCCGACGGTTGACCGACCCCGTCCCGATCAACCACGTCGGCCTGGTCGCCGCCGCAGGGCTCGTCGGGTTCATCGGCAACGAACTCGTCGCGGTCTACCGGATCCGGGTCGGCCGCCAGATCGGCTCAGCGGCTCTGGTCGCCGACGGAATGCACGCGCGCACCGACGGATTCACCTCGCTGGCCGTACTGTTCGGCGCCGGCGGGGTCGCACTCGGCTTTCCGTTGGCTGACCCGATCATCGGCCTGATCATCACCGCTGCGATCCTCGCCATCCTGCGGACCGCCGCGCGCGATGTGTTTCGGCGCCTGATGGACGGCGTGGACCCCGCGTTGCTGGACGCAGCCGAAACCGCACTTGCCGCCGAACCCGGCGTGATCGATGTCCGCGACGTCAGAATGCGGTGGATCGGCCACCGTCTGCACGCCGAGGCCGAACTCGACATCGACCCGGGACTGACTCTTTCCGAGGCGCACCGAATAGCCCATGAGGCCGAACACTCACTTACTCATGCGGTACCCAAACTCCGCACCGCGCTGGTCCACGCCTATCCGGCTCGACCCCCCCAAGGCTGAGCACCCTGGCGCTGGAAACGGGCGCCGGAAACGGGCGTCGTCTTCTGGGCCCGCGGCCGCATCCCCGGGTCTAGGGTCGAAGGAGCAGACATCCAGCCAAATCAGGAGGTTCCGATGGGGTTCGATCCGAAGAATGCGGTCAATGCGGCCAAGGATATTGCGACCCACGCCGTGGAGAAGGCCGCCGATATCGTCGAGGACGCCGGTCAGGTACTCAAAGGTGATATCGCCGGTGGTGTCGGTTCCATCGTCGAGGACTCGATGGACATCGCCACCCATGCAGTGGACAAGGCCAAAGAGGTGTTCACCGGTAAGGACGACGCCGACCCGGAGAGTTGATGGACCGGCGCACCGCGGGCCTGCGCGGCGGCGCTGTCGTGCTGGGGCTGACCGCAACATTGGCTACCGCGGGATCAGCGCTGGCGGCAACCGGTGAAGAGTCGCCGGGTCCTCCGACTGCGACGACGTCGGCCCCCGCGGCGCGCCACCAGACCGAGCCACGTGCCCACCGGGCCGCACCCGCCCGACCCCAGTCCCCCGCCGCCGCTCTGCGCGCCAGTGATCAGAGCCCGCCCGCGGCAGCCCGGGTCGCCGGGGCGCGCTCCCGCGGGCCGTCCGCACCGGCGCGACGGGTCGCCCGTGGTGGAGACACTGCGGTCCGCTCAACAATCCCGGCCGCGGCGACACCACGTTGTCCGACACCACGTTGTCGAATACCACGTTCACCCCCGCCGCCACGGCTCAGACGGTCGACCCGATCACCGCGCTGTTCAACAACAGCACTCCGCGGTTGCAGCCCAGCCGGGTCGGGCAGGCTCCGGGTGGTGTCGTCACCGGAACCCTCGGTGTGATCGACCCGGACAGCGTCCCAGTCGGCGTCGCGGTCATCCGCGGCCCCGCGCACGGCACGGTCACGGTCGCCGGCGGCCAGTACACCTACACCGCGGATCCGGCTCATCCGCAGGCGCACTCGGGCTTCATCGACTCCTTCGCTGTCACCGCCAGTGACGCCGACAGCGGATTCCACATCCACGGACTGGCCGGACTGCTCAACATGCTGACCTTCGGCCTGCTGGGCGAAAGCGGCCATCGGCGCACCGCGACCGTCACGGTGAACGTCGCCGCGTTCAACAACGCACCAACCGGCACGGTGCGCGCCGACCCGGCCGTCCCCGGCACCGGGGTGGTCACCGGCCAAGTCCTGGGCCGCGACCCCAACGGCGACACACTGTCCTACAGCGGATCCACCACGACCAAGAAGGCTTCGGTGATCGTCAGTCCCACAGGCGATTTCACCTACACACCCACTGCGGAGGCGCTGACCGCCGCCGCGGCACCGACCGCCACCGAGGCCGACCGGCGGGATGAGTTCACCGTCACCGTCGAGGATGGATACGGTGCGGTTGTCGCCGTTGCGGTCGCGGTTAACCTCGGTCAGGGCGCCCGGGCTCCGCAGCTGTCGACCTTCTGCGGCTGCACCCTGATGCCGGCCGACACCGTCTTCCACGCCGACGTCAGCATGCTGCCGGTGCTGCCGAAGTCCGCTGTCTGGACGAACCTGCTGGGCGGCACCCTGCACACCAGCTGGGGCCGCACGCCCTGGCAGGGCAGTTCCGGCGGGATGCCGGTCAACGTCGTCGGCCCCGACCACCCCACCGAAACGGTGATCTTCAATCGCGGGTACTCCACCAGCGGACCGAGCATCGATGACCGGCCCTACGCCATCCCCGACCGTCCGCTGGTGGAGGGCATGCCCGACGTCCCAGCCTGGGATCGCCACCTGCTGGTGTTCCAGGAGGGGACCTGCATCTCCCAGGAGCTTTACAACGTGGCCAATGGGGTGGAGTTGCCGGCGGCCGGCGTTCTCGACGCGCTGGGCAACGCGGCCTACGCCGCGCTATGGGGGTCGTCCTGGATCGCCGAGGCCGGGGTGCACGTCGACATGAGCTCCGGGCTGTATCCGGCGCAGGGCTGGGCGAACGCGTCTCACCTGCCGTACCTGCCGCTGATTCTGCGCCCCGACGACCTGGAGCGCGGCGCGATCGACCACATGCTGGGAATGTCGATCGCCAAGGACCGCGGCACCGGCTACACCTGGCCGGCACGGTTCGGCGACGGTACCGGAACCAACCCCGATGGCGTCCCGATGGGCACGGTGCTCCGGCTCAGCGCCGACTTCGACCTCACCGGCTACCAGCCCGGCACCCAGGTGGTGCTGCGCGCCCTGCAACAGCATGGCGCGGTGGTGTACGACTCCTTCGCCGCCGGCCGCGACGGCGCCGGCCTGCTGGTGATGAGCAACGGCTGGACGGGCACCGAGCACTTCACCGTCCAGGACGAGCTGAACACCATCCCGCTCAGTGCTTTCGAGGCGGTCGACGTCCTGGGTCTGGCCGTCGATCCAACGCTCGGGTGGATGATCCGGACCTGACTCAGATCCAGGTGCGCCGCTTGAAACCGTTGTACAACGCCACCGCGGCGAGCACCGAAGCCAGTGCGTGGTCGTAGAAGACCGAATACCAGACGGGACTCGGTCACGCTGACGCGACCGGGTATCGCTAGTTCGTGGTGTGGACGATCAGCACGTCGGTCTTGGACTTGCGAGCCACGTTCGCGGGCACCGAGCCCAGCAGCCGGCCGGCGATGGTGTTGAGGCCGACGTTGCCGACCACCAACAGGTCGGCCCCGACCTCGTTGGCGAGGTCGACGAGCGCCTCGACAGGTGCTCCTTCGACGGCCCGCTCCTCGACGTTGGCGGCGCCCGCCGCCTTCGCCCGCTCCCCTGCATCCCGCAGGATCTCGTAGATGGGGGCGTTACCGGTGACCTTGTAGCCCTCTTCTTTGAGGACGTCGGCGGCTCGGGTGTCCTCCGGGCTCGGCAGGAAAGCGGTCGCCACGATGACCTTCGCGTCGGGGCCGGAGGCCAGCTGCCCGGCCCGAACGACCGCGCGAAGCGAGGATTCCGAGCCGTCCGTACCGACGACCACGGTCTTGTAACCGCTCATTCGTACCCTCCAGTCAGAGTTGCAACGCCAACGGGAACAGTAACGCCTCAACAGCGCGGCAGGATGCGATTCCGACCACGTGGCGTCCGCCGCGGGCCACTGGAGGGGTCCCGATGAGGGTAAATACCCGGGCGTGACGTTCGCTACAACCGCCGCTGGGGTGCCCATCGCCCGGACGCTACGGTTTCCCGGGTGAGCACCTCGATACGGCAGCGCCACGTTGCTGTCGAGGCCGCCGAACCTGCCCCGGCGGCGCGGCAATGGGACGCGGTCGCGGTCGCGGTGCTGACGGCGGTTCTGAGCGCGGCGGGCGCGGCCCGGCCGTCGCTGTGGTTCGACGAGGCCGCGACGATCTCCGCGGCCACCCGCTCAGTGCCGCAACTGTGGCGGATGGTCGGCAATATCGACGCCGTGCACGGGTTGTATTACCTGCTCATGCACGGTTGGTATGCGGTATTCCCGACCACCGAGTTCGCATCCCGGCTGTCGAGTGCGCTGGCGGCCGCACTGGCCGCCGCCGGCGTCGTGGTTCTTGGCAAGCAGATGTCCACCCGGGCAGTGGCCCTCACCGCCGGTGTCGTGTTCGCGATCCTGCCCCGGGTGACCTGGGCCGGTATGGAAACCCGGTCCTACGCGCTGTCGATGGCCGCCGCGGTATGGCTGACGGTGTTCTGCGTGCTGGCGGCCCGCCGTGGACGGCCGTGGTGGTGGGGGGTCTACGGACTGCTGCTGGTGGGCGCGACGGTGCTCAACGTGTTCCTGGTGTTGATCGTGCCGGCACATGCCGTCGTGGTGGCGATGTGCGCACGCCGGCCGCAGACCTGGCGCTGTTGGGCGGCGGCAGTGGCCGGGGCAGCCGCAGCAACGCTGCCCTTCCTGCTGTTCGCCCAGTCCCAGTTGTTCCAGGTGCGATGGATCTCGCCGGTGGGCCCGGACACCCTCGGCGAAATCCTGCAGGAGCAGTACTTCGACCTGTCATTGCCGGCGGCAGTGGTCGCCGGCCTGATCATGTCCGCCGCCCTGGCGGCATGGATACGGACCGGGACCGGCCGCCCGGGAATGCTGGCGGCCGTCGCTCTCACCTGGATCGCCGTCCCGACCCTCGCGCTGCTGGCCTATTCGCTTCTGCGCCATCCGATCTACTACCCGCGGTATCTGTCGTTCACGGCTCCGGCCTTAGCGCTGCTGCTCGGCCTCGGTGTCGTGGCGGTGGGACGGTCGCGGGCCGGGGTCGCCATCGCGCTTGCCTGCCTGGCGACCGCAGCCGCGCCCAACTACCTGGCGCAACGCGGGCCGTACGCCAAGGCCGGTATGGATTACAGCGCGGTGGCCGATGTCATCGGCAGCCACGCCGCATCCGGCGATTGTCTGGTGCTGGACAACTCCGCCAGGTGGAAGCCGGGGCCGATCCGGCCGTTGACCGCGGCCCGCCCTCCGGTGTACCAGACCCTGCGCGACTACGGCCGGGGCCGCACCGCCCTACAGCGGGAACGGTTGTGGGACAGCCACATCGCGGTGTGGGCATGGGCCGACAAGATGCCTGACTGCCCCGCGCTGTGGACCGTCACCGAGCGCGATCCCACCCTGCCGGACCATCAACGCGGCCCAGACCTGTCCCCCGGCCCCCGACTCGGACGGTCGATGGCCTATCAGGTGCCGAGCCGCTTCGGGTTCCATGTGGTGGAACGGTGGCAGTTCAGCTTCGCGCAGGTCACCAAGTCGATCCGCTGATTGGCCTCAGCCGCCGGTTCCAACTCAGTAGGCGAATCCCATCCGGGGCTCGGAGGGAACTTCGAGGCTGTTCTCCCGCACGATGATGGGGTCGCCGACGTTGACAGTGTTGAAATACCACTCCGCGTCCTCGACACTCAGGCTGACGCAGCCGTGACTGACGTTCTCACTTCCCAGCGAGTTCACCGCCCAGGGCGCATCGTGCACAAAGAGTCCGCGACTGGTGAACCGAACGGCGTAATCCACCTTTAGGTGGTACCCGTCCGGACTGTTCACCGGAATGCCGACGGTGCTCGAATCCATCACGATCCCACGCTCCTTGGCCATCACCCGATAGATGCCGACCGGCGTCGGATACTTCGACCGGCCCATCGATGCCGGGAACACTCCCGGCTCGCCCCAACGCGGGCGGTGATGCGGCGCGGGCAGCGGAGACGAGGGTCCCGATTCAATGCCATCGATGGTCACGGTGAACGTGTGATCGGCGGCGCTGGCAACGCCGAGGACCTTCGGGCCGGTTGCAAAAGTCCTTGGCCGCCCGCCGACCGACAGCGCGACCGTGCTGTGAGCCGGCCAGAACCCGTCTGGCACCCACTGCACGACATCGCTTCCGAGCCATTCGAATCGGCCCGTCATCGCGGGCACCGAGGCGATGTCGATGGCGCGCTCGGCGGCGGCCCGGTTCGCGATGGGTCCGGCGAATGTGACGACCACAGGGTGTGCCACCCCAACCACCGGGCCGGATTCGGGCCGCACCGACACGATGTCGAAGAGGTTCGCCCGGTTCACGGCCGCCACGCTGTTCCCGACCGGCCCCGCAAACATGCTCACCGCGATCGTGATCACTGCCAGAACGCTCCGAACAACCGCCCGCATCGCTCCTACTCCCTGAAAGGTCGAAATCCGCTCGACGTCGGCTTCAGCCGACGGCCGGGCCCGGAAGGATCGGCTGACCCGATATAGGGGCGCCGGCCGCAGGGCCACCCGTTGCCACACCCTTGCCCCCGGCCATGTCGAGGATCGGAGCACCCGGCAGCGGGGCAATCACCGGAGCGCCCGCAGCACCTACCACCGGAGCGCCCGCAGCACCTACCACCGGAGCGCCTATCGGGACCACCGGCGCGACACCCGCCGGAATCGGGGGCACGACCGCCGGAATCGGGGGCACGACCGCCGGAATCGGGGGCACGACCGCCGGAATCGGGGGCACGACCGCCGGAATCGGGGGCACGACCACGGGAACCGGGGGCACCGCCGCGGGGAGCGCGCCCAGCGCTGCGGCAGCCGCTGGGATCGGTCCGGGCAACGCCATCGGGATGCCGGCCATATCTGCCACAGGGGCTGCCGCGCAGGCCGCGCCAGCAGGGTCTACGGCGGAACCCGCCGCATCGGACACGCACTCGTAGCCGCCAGTCTTGAACGGCGCCGCGGTCGTAGCTGGGCTGAACGCCAACGCGGCCCCGAACAACGCTGCGCCGGCCGCGACTTCGATGGTGAACCGAGCGAAGGTCCTTGACATGTTTTTCCCATTCCGTGTTGAGGTCTGAGGGGAAACTACAGACCTGTAAGACACGGCGCGGGGAGGCGAATCGGGCGGTTATCGAACCGTGGCCGAGCGGAGGCATCACAGTTACTACCGGGTTGGCGAAGCCGTATTTCGAGCGAGGGGACGTGCGAATCAGCTCAGGCCTGCGGCATCCATGCCGCGCAGTTCCTTCTTCAGATCGGCGATCTCGTCGCGCAACCGGGCGGCGAGTTCGAACTGCAGATCGCGGGCGGCCGCCATCATCTGGGCGGTGAGTTCCTTGATGAGGTCGGCAAGTTCCGCGCGGGGCATTGCCGCGACATCGCGGCCGTCGATGATGCCGGAACTCCCTGCCCGGCCCGGCTCGCCCTGGGCCCGCCTGCCCCGGGAGGCGTTACGGCCGGATCCTCCGACGTCGACGTTTACGTCGGTGTCGTCGGCTTCGCTGTAGACCTGGTCGAGGATGTCGGCGATCTTCTTGCGCAGTGGCTGTGGGTCTACCCCGTGCGCCTCGTTATAGGCGATCTGTTTTGCCCGCCGACGATCGGTCTCGTCGATGGCCTGTTTCATCGAATCGGTGAGTTTGTCGGCATACATGTGGACTTCACCGGAGACGTTGCGCGCGGCCCGGCCGATGGTCTGGATCAGGCTGCGCGCCGAGCGCAGGAAGCCCTCCTTGTCGGCGTCGAGGATGGACACCAGCGACACCTCGGGAAGGTCAAGACCCTCGCGCAGCAGGTTGATACCGATCAGCACGTCGTAGTCGCCCAACCGCAACTGGCGAAGCAACTCCACCCGGCGCAGGGTGTCGACCTCGGAGTGCAGGTAGCGAACCCGGATGCCCATCTCGAGCAGGTAGTCGGTGAGGTCCTCGGCCATCTTCTTGGTCAACGTGGTGACCAGCACCCGTTCATCACGCTCGGCCCGGACGCGGATCTCGCCGATGAGGTCGTCGATCTGCCCCTTGGTGGGCTTGACCACGACCTTCGGGTCCAACAAGCCGGTGGGCCGGATCACCTGTTCGACAAACTCGCCGCCGGTCTGGGCCAGCTCGTAGGGCCCGGGAGTGGCCGACAGGTACACCGTCTGGCCCACCCGCTGGCTGAACTCCTCCCAGGTCAGCGGCCGGTTGTCGACCGCCGAAGGAAGCCGGAACCCGAACTCGACCAGGTTGCGCTTGCGGGACATATCGCCCTCGTACATGCCGCCGATCTGCGGGACCGTGACATGGGACTCATCGACGACCAGCAGGAAATCGTCCGGGAAGTAATCCAGCAGGGTGGCCGGCGCCGAACCAGCCGCCCGGCCGTCGATATGGCGCGAGTAGTTCTCGATGCCCGAGCAGAAGCCAACCTGTCGCATCATCTCGATGTCGTAGTTGGTCCGCATCCGCAACCGCTGAGCCTCCAGCAGCTTGCCCTGGCCCTCCAAGTCTGACAGCCGCTGGGCGAGTTCGGACTCGATGGTCGAGATCGCCTGCGCCATCCGCTCCGGGCCTGCGACGTAGTGGGTGGCCGGGAAGATCCGCAGCGAGTCCACCTTTCGGACGACGTCACCGGTCAGCGGGTGCAGGTAGTAGAGCGCCTCGATCTCGTCGCCGAAGTACTCGATGCGGACCGCAAGTTCCTCATAGGACGGGATGATCTCCACGGTGTCGCCGCGAACCCGGAACGTGCCCCGGGTGAAGGACATGTCGTTGCGGTCGTACTGGACATCAACGAGAAGTCTCAGCAGACCATCTCTGGGCACCTCGGTACCGACTTCCAACTCCACCGACCGGTCCAGGTAGGACTGCGGCGTGCCGAGACCGTAGATGCACGAGACCGAGGCGACCACCACCACATCGCGCCGTGACAGCAGATTCGACGTCGCCGAGTGCCGCAACCGTTCGACATCGTCGTTGATCGAACTGTCCTTCTCGATGTAGGTGTCGGTCTGGGCGATATAGGCCTCGGGCTGGTAGTAGTCGTAGTAGGACACGAAATACTCGACGGCGTTGTGCGGCAACATTTCCCGCAGTTCGTTGGCCAACTGGGCGGCCAGCGTCTTGTTGGGAGCCATCACCAGCGTGGGCCGCTGCAGCCGCTCGATCAGCCACGCGGTGGTGGCTGACTTGCCGGTGCCGGTGGCGCCGAGGAGCACCACCTCGCGCTCCCCGGCCCGGATCCGGCGTTCGAGTTCGTCGATCGCGGCGGGCTGGTCACCGGCCGGCTGGTAGGGACTGACCACTTCGAACTGGGCGCCGGTGCGCACCACGTCCTCGACCGCCCGGTACTCGGACTGGGCGATCACGGGACGTTCGGCGGCGAAAGCCATGGGTCCAGATTAAAGGTGGCGCCGGACAACAACGCAGTGGCTGAACACAAGGTGAACAAAACCTGAACGGGATATGGCCGAACCAGGCACATTGCCGACTGGGGATTCATAGGCTCCCGGCGTGGAGGTACGCGCGCTGGTGGCCACACTGGCGGATTGGGCACGGGAGGACGTCCGGCTGTTCCCGACGTTACGGGGATACCGGAGGCGCTGGCTGGGCCGAGATCTGCTCGCGGGTCTGACGTTCGGCGCGGTGACGATGCCCGGCCAGCTCGCCACCGCCCATCTGGCCGGCATGCCGCCGATCACCGGCCTGTACGGATTCGTGGTGGCGACCATCGTTGCGGCGGCACTATCCACCAACCGCCACCTGGCCATGGGCGTGGACAGCACGGTCGCGCCGATCCTGGCCGCAGGTCTGGCCGCGCTTGGTGCGGTGGCCGAGAGCCCGCAGTACATCGGCCTGGCCCTGATCACCACATTCATGGTCGGGGTCTTCACCCTGATCGTCGGCGCGGGCAGACTGGGCTGGGTCGGCGACTTTCTGTCTCGGCCGGTGATGATCGGATTCTTCGGCGGGATCGCGGTGATCATCGTCGTCAATCAACTCCCCGGAATCTTGGGCGTCGCCGAGGGTCACGGCCGGACGCTGCAGAAAGTTGTCCATACGTTCGGACAGTTGCCGGAGGCCAATATCCCCACCGTGATCCTGGGACTCAGCTCGCTGGCCCTGCTGCTGGGATTTGCGACACTCAACGAGCGAATCCCCGGTCGGCGAATCCCGGGGGCGCTGATCGTCCTTACGCTGGCCACCGCAGCGACGGTGATCCTCGGACTTGGGGAGCACGGCGTCGCCACGCTCGGCCCGCTCGACCAGGGGTTGCCGTCGCTCCGACTGCCTCCGTTCACCGTGCATTCGGTGGAGATCGCGGCGACCACCGCATTGGTCATTGCGATCTTCTGCCTGGCCCAAACCGCGGCCACCACCCGCTCGGCGGCGAACCTGGGCGGGTACGACACCGACGTCAACGCCGACTTCCGGGCACTGGGAGTGGCTAACATCGCCTCGAGCATGGTCGGGTCGTTCGCCATCAACGCCAGTCCCCCGTCGACGACGATCATTTCCGAATCGCGCGGCAGAACCCAGTTGACGTCGCTGGTCGCCGGGGCAATCGCGGTGGTTGTGCTGTTCTTCAGCCAGATCATCGAGAACCTTCCCTCGGCGACATTGGCAGCAGTGCTGGTCTACATCGCGATCAAGATCTTTCGCGTCGACCAGATGCGGGCCACCAGGAAGTACACCTGGAAAGCCTTCACGTTGATGCTGATCTCGCTGATCGGCACGGTGCTGCTGGGCATTGTCTACGGCGTCCTGTTCGCCGTCCTGGTCTCCTTCATCTACCAGGCATCGCGCACCGCCCGTCCGGAGCTGCTCCGGCTCGGCCGCTCCCCCGAGGGAACCTGGCTACCACTGACCGACCGACGGGCCGCACCCGTTCCCGGTATCGCGGCATTCGCGCTCAACGGACCGCTGTGGTTCGGCAACGCCAACTGGTTCCGGATGCTTCTCATCGATGCCCTGCCGGAGACCGCCGAGGGCGATGACGGGGAGGAGGGCGACGACCGCGAGGAGGTCGATCTGCTGGTACTCGACGCGCGGCGCATCGACGACGTCGACTTCACCGGATTCGAGGCGCTGTGCTACGTGGCGGAGATTGCCGCCCTGCGCGACGTCCCCTTTCTTGTGGTTGTCCAGCAGGGCAGAACCCAGAAGGCCTTCACCGGCGGCGGGTTCTCCGAGATACTCGGTCGGTCGCGGTTCTTCGACACCATTCCGCTGGCCATCGCCGCCTACCCGAACCTGCGCGCCAATCAGCCTCTGCGGCACTCCGTCGAGCGACAGGACCCGGAGGTCGCTCCCGAGGTCGTAGGCTTGGATCATCCACCCGCCCAAGCACGAAACCTTCGACCTCGTCGCCCGCACCAACACTGATCCCAAGGGGATGGTGCGGGGCGTCGACGAGTACCGGCTGTTCCCATGGGGGCTCTACATGGCTCGCCCCACCCCCGGGCGGATCCAGTTCCATTACCTGGAGTCCTGGCTGCTTCCATCGTTGGGCCTGCGGGCCAACGTCTTCCACTTCAATCCGGGCCATCAGCGCGACCAGGACTATTACCTCGACGTCGGCCGCATCACCGTCGGGCCCGAACGCTGGGCCGCCGAGGACCATTACATCGACCTCGTGGTTCGCACCGGCCGCGGCACCGATCTGGTGGACCTCGATGAGCTACTGGAAGCGCACCGGATGGGCTTGCTGAGCACTGAGACCACAGAGGCCGCGCTGAAATGCGCGGTTGCCACCGTCGCCGGCCTGGCTGCCCACGGCCATGACCTGAACGCCTGGCTGGCCGGCACCGGAATGGAGCTGAGCTGGCGATAGGCGTATTCTCGACTGCCGTGGGACGCATGAGGCGATCGCTGACCGCAGGTGTCGCGGCGGCGCTGACAATGGCGGTCCCCCTGGCGCCGGGTGCGGCGGCAGCCGACGATGACGACCCTCAGCCTGACGATCTGCAGCACAACGTCACCTACCGCGCCCGGGTAGACGGGCTGGCCAGGGGTGCGCTGGTCAGCTACCGGATCAGCGACAGCCAGGTCAGCAGCGTCGACCCGACGATGCTGCCCGGTCGCACCTTCGAGGCCACCGCGGTGCTGTCCGATCCCGAAGAGGCCGGGATGCGGATCTCCATCCAGTGGCCCTACTCGGCCAACCTGCACTGCGAGATCCTGGTCGACGACCAGTTGTACGCCCAGGCGGATCAGTTCATCGGCCCCAAACTCACGCCGGCCCGCGACGACCCGGACTATGGCGCGATGAACTGCGGAGCCCCGTTGAGCAATGCGACGGGTCTGCCGGCCGACGTGCTCGATCCGCCGGCACCGTTGCCAGGCGACGGTGGCGATCCGCCGGTCCTCGACGTCCCGGCACTGGAGTCTCCCGCCCTGGAGATACCCGCGGCCGACCTCGGCGCCCCGGTCAGCTGACCGACCCGGGAGACCAGTCGGTGCCTTCCGCCCAGGATTGCGCCCGGCCGTACGCGTCCAGGATCCATGCCGCCGTGCCGTGATGGCGCTTGGCGTCGAGGTAGTCGGCCCGCACCCCTGGGTTGGCGTTGAGCCAGTCGACGAATAGCAGCGCGAACCTCTGGTTGGGACTGCCGTCCACTCTGATATGCACATGGGTGGGCCGGCCCGGATCGGCTGAGGCGTGTAGCCGTTTGGGCCACAGTGTCGTTGACCCGTCGATGCTTCGGTCCGCGGTCACCGACTCCACTTGGGGATAGCCCGCCCGCACCAGATCATCGGTGAGTTCGTCGGCGAGTTCCGGTGCGGTGACGGTCACCTGGACGTCGATGATGTCGCGGGCGTCCAGACCGGTGACCGCGGTGGACCCGATGTGGTCGATGCGCAGCGCACGATGCCCGCAGGCGGTGTTCAGCCGGGCCCGGATACGTTCGGCCTGCGGTGACCAGGACGGGTCCGCCGGCACCAGGTCATCCGGGTCCGGTGTCGGCCTACCGGTCGCGAGATTGTGCGCGAACGGAAGAATCCGCCGGTACCACAGCTCGCGGGCCCGTTCGACGAGGTGGCCCGCGGTGCCGGAGTTGTCCAGCCAGACATCTGCGACCCGGCGGCGCTGCTCCTCGGTCGCCTGAGCGGCGATGCGGGCCCGGGCGTCGGCCTCACTGAAGCCGCGGTGGTCGATGAGCCGCTGGACACGGACCTCAGGATCGGCGTCGACGATCACCACCAACGGGAACATCGGCGCCATCTGGGACTCCACCAGCAGGGGAATGTCTTCGACGATCACGGCATCCTCGGCGGCCGCCGCGATCAACTCGGAGCGGCGGTGCGCCACCAGTGGGTGGACGATCCCGTTGAGGGTCTGGCGCTTGTTCTCGTCACTGAACGCGATCGCGGCCAGCGCCGGTCGGTCCAGCGCCCCGTCGGGCCGCAGGATCTGCCGACCGAATGATTCGACGAGCTTGGTCAGCCCGGTTGTCCCCGGTTCGACGACCTCGCGGGCGATGACGTCCCCGTCGACAACGATGCCGCCACATTCTGAGAATGTGGCGGACACCGTTGACTTGCCGGCCCCGATCCCCCCGGTCAGGCCGATGCGCAGCATCGCGGGTTAGGCGTTACCGGCGAGCTTCTCGCGCAGTGCCGCCAACTGGGCGTCACTGGCCAGCGAACCGCCGGCCTCCTCGCCGGAACTCGAACTCGTCGACGAGCTCGTCGGGCGCTCCTCAGCGGCAGCGGCATCGGCAGCAGCGAACTTCTCCATCTGCGTGGTGTGCATCTTGTGCCGGCGCTCGGCCTCGGCGTAGCGGGCCTCCCATTCGGTGCGCTGCTTGTCGAAGCCCTCGAGCCACTCGTTGGTCTCGGCGTCGAAGCCCTCCGGGAAGATGTAGTTGCCCGCTTCGTCGTAGCTGTCGGCCATACCGTACTTCGAGGGGTCGAACTCCTCGGTGTAGTCCTCGTTGGCCTGCTTGAGGCTCAGCGAGATACGGCGGCGTTCCAGGTCGATGTCGATGACCTTGACCATCGCGTCGTCGCCGACGGCGACAACCTGGTCGGGCACCTCGACGTGGCGCTCGGACAGCTCGGAGATGTGCACCAGGCCCTCGATGCCCTCCTCGACGCGGACGAACGCGCCGAACGGCACCAGCTTGGTGACCTTGCCGGGCACGATCTGGCCGATGGCATGGGTGCGGGCGAAGTGCCGCCACGGGTCTTCCTGGGTGGCCTTGAGCGACAGGGAAACCCGCTCGCGATCCATATCGACGTCGAGGACCTCGACGGTGACCTCGTCGCCCACCTGAACGACCTCGGACGGGTGGTCGATGTGCTTCCAGGACAGTTCAGAGACGTGCACCAGGCCGTCGACTCCGCCGAGGTCGACGAAGGCTCCGAAGTTGACGATCGAGGAGACGACACCCTTGCGGACGGCGCCCTTGACCAGTTGGTTCAGGAACTCGCTGCGGACCTCGGACTGGGTCTGCTCGAGCCACGCCCGCCGCGAGAGCACCACGTTGTTGCGGTTTTTGTCCAACTCGATGATCTTGGCTTCGATCTCCTTGCCGATATACGGCTGCAGGTCACGGACCCGACGCATCTCGACCAGGGATGCGGGCAGGAAGCCACGCAGGCCGATGTCGAGGATCAGGCCGCCCTTGACGACCTCGATGACGGTGCCCTTGACGGCCTCGTCCTTCTCCTTGAGCGCCTCGATGGTGCCCCAGGCGCGCTCGTACTGAGCGCGCTTCTTGGACAGGATCAGCCGGCCTTCCTTGTCCTCCTTGGTGAGGACGAGGGCTTCGATCTCGTCGCCGACGGACACCACTTCATTGGGGTCGACGTCGTGCTTGATCGAGAGTTCGCGGGAAGGGATGACCCCTTCGGTCTTGTAGCCGATATCGAGCAGGACCTCGTCCCGGTCCACCTTGACGATGGTCCCCTCGACGATGTCGCCATCGTTGAAGTACTTGATGGTCTTGTCGATGGCGGCGAGGAAGTCCTCAGCCGAGCCGATGTCATTGATGGCTACTTGCGGCGAGGTGACGGTGGGACTGGGCATATTGTTGGGTTGCTCCGGACACGGTTAATCGTAGGGACAGGTTTCTTGGTGTTTGGCCCGCAGAACAGCGCGCGGAGCCTCGGGTGAGCCTACGCGACCGGTGACAGCCAGGACAAACCCGGGTCCGGCCCCGGCTACTCTCCTGGGGTGTCCCACGCCACAGCGTTCAGCAGTCTCGGGCCGCCGTTGCCCGCCCCGGTCCGCAAAGTCGGTGCCCCGCTCGCGGCCATCATCGGGCTGGGCACCCTGGTCGGGCTGATCCTCAGCCTGCTGACGGCGGTCGACCCGGGTGGCACCGTGCTGGGGTTCGCGCTGTCCAGCCTGGCGATGACCTGCGTTCTGCTGTGTTATCTGTGGCTGGACCGCTGGGAGCCGGAGCCGCCGCGGCTGCTGGTCCTGGCGTTCCTGTGGGGCGCCTCGGTCGCTGTGGTGCTGTCGGTGGCCTTCGAGCACGTCATCGAGCAGAGCTTCGGCCTGGGCGGGGAGAAACCCAGTTTCGTCACGGTGGCCATCGGCGCTCCGGTGATCGAAGAGGCTGCCAAGGGAGCGTTCCTGCTGCTGATGATGACCGGTCGACGCCGCGCCGAACTCAACACGATGACCGACTGTCTGATCTACGCCGGTTTCACCGCGGTGGGCTTTTCCTGGCTGGAGAACATCTTCTACATCGCCAGCGGGGAGACGGTCGCCGGCTCTTTGGCCATCGCCGGGATGCGCCTGGTGCTGGGGCCGTTCGCCCATCCGCTGTTCACCACCATGATCGGTATCGGCGTGTACTTCGCCCTGCAGCAACGGTCCCTGCTCGCCAAGGCGGGATTCCTGCTGCTCGGCTATCTGGCTGCGGTGGTCATGCACGGGCTGTGGAACGGCTCGGCGTTACTGGGTGCCAGCACCTACCTCGGCGTCTACGTGCTGTGGATGATGCCGATCTTCGGCCTGGCGATCACCCTCGCGGTGGTCAGCCGACGCCGGGAGCGCCACATCATCGCCTCGAAACTGCCCGGATTGGTGGCGTACGGCCTGGTGACGCCTCCGGAGGCCACCTGGCTGGGTTCGCTGCAGTCCCGCAAGACAGCGGTGGCCAGCGCCCGCCGCTTCGGCGGGCGGCGCGCGGCCTGGTCGGTCAAGCGGTTCACGATGGCGGTGGTCGAACTGGCCTATGTGCGCGACCGGATCGACCGCGGTTTCGGCGATGATCGGGTGTTCGCCCTCCAGAACGAGGAGGCCCACCGACTGGTGGCCGCCCGGGCGGACGCCGGGCCCGCGCTGCACCTTCTCAACGGCTACCGGTTTCCGGTGCGCTAGCCGCCCTAATGCGCCGCCGCGTCCCAGGTTGGGCCGCAGCCCACCGAGACCTCCAGCGGCACGTCCAACGGGTAGGCGCCCCCCATTCGTTCACGGACCAATCCCTCGACGGCCTCCCGCTCCCCCGGCGCCACCTCGAGCAGAAGCTCGTCGTGCACCTGTAGCAGCAGGCGCGAGGACAGCCCGGCCTCACGGAGCGCCCGGTCCACCCCGACCATCGCGACCTTGATGATGTCCGCGGCGCTGCCCTGGATGGGCGCGTTGAGCGCGGCCCGTTCGGCGGCCTCCCGGAGTTGGCGGTTGCTGCTGTCCAACTCCGGCAGATAGCGCCGCCTGCCCAGCACCGTGGAGGTGTAGCCGTCCTTGCGGGCCTGCTCAACGACGGCGTGCAGATAGTCACGGACCCCGCCGAACCTGGCGAAGTAGGAGTCCATCTGCTCCTTGGCCTCTTCGGTGGAGATCTTCAGCTGGGCGGACAGCCCGTAGGCGCTCAATCCGTAGGCCAGCCCGTAGGACATCGCTTTGACCCGGCGGCGCAACTCGGTGGTGACCTCGTCGATCGGTACGCCGAAGGCCCGCGACCCGACGAACGAGTGCAGGTCCTCCCCGGTCCGGAACGCCTCGATCAGACCCTCATCGCGCGACAGGTGCGCCATGATGCGCATCTCGATCTGGCTGTAGTCGGCCGTCATCAGCTCGCTGTAGCCCTGGCCGACGATGAAGGCGTCGCGGATGCGGCGGCCGGCCTCGGTGCGGATCGGGATGTTCTGCAGATTGGGCTCGGTGGAGGACAACCGACCGGTGGCGGCGATCGTCTGGTTGAAGGTGGTGTGGATGCGGCCGTCGTCGGCAGTCGACTTCAGGAGGCCGTCGACGGTGACCTTCAACCGGGTGGCGTCACGGTGAGCCAGCAGATGTTCCAGAAACGGATGGCCGGTCTTGTCGAAGAGCGATTGCAGGGCCTCGGCGTCGGTGGTGTAACCGGTCTTGGTCTTCTTGGTCTTGGGCATGCCCAACTCATCGAACAGCACCACCTGCAACTGTTTGGGTGAGCCGAGGTTGATCTGCTTGCCGATCACCGAGTAGGCCGCCTCGGCGGCATCGCGGATCTGCCCACCGAACTCACGTTGCAGGGTGTCGAGCTTGTCCTGATCCACGGCGATGCCGATGGCCTCCATCGCAGCCAGAGTCGACTGGACCGGCAGTTCCATTTCGGTGAGCAGGGATGCGGACTCTATCCGGTCCAGCTCCTCGTCGAGGGCGTCGGCCAGGTCGGCGACAGCCCGGGCCCGCAGCAGCAGCGTCTGCACGGCCTGGTCGTCGACTCCCTCGGTGTCATCCAGCAGCGAGAGTTGTTGCTGTTCCTGGGTTTCGGCGCGAAGCTCGCGCCGCAGGTACCGCAGCGAGAGGTCGTCGAGGGCGAAGCTGCGCTGCCCGGGCCGCACCAGGTAGGCGGCCAGCGCGGTGTCGGAGGTGACGCCGGCCAGCGTCCAGCCACGGCCGGCCAGGTCGTGCATGGCGATCTTGGCCTCGTGCAGCGCCTTCGGGGCACCCCCATCGGCCAGCCAGTCGCCGAGCGCGGCCTCATCCTCCGCGGTCAGGGTGGTGGTGTCGATATAGGCGCCCTCACCGCCGGCGGTGGCGATGGCAACCGCCGTGGCATCGCCGTCGTACACCGTGTGGGTGCCCACCACCGCCATCCCGCAGCGACGTCCGTCGCGGGCGTGTGCGGCCAGCCAGGCCCCCACCGCACCGGGCTCCAGTGCCCCGCCGCGCACCTCGAAGCCTTCGTCGACCTCGGGTTCGACGGCGGCCAGGGTGTCGAACAGCCGGTCGCGCAGCACCCGGAACTCGAGGTCGTCGAACAGCCGGTGGATCTGGTCACGGTCCCACGGCAGTAGCCGCAGGGTGTCCGGGGTCTGGGCCAGCGGCACGTCACGCACCAGATGGGTGAGCTCCCGGTTGAGCACCACGGTGGAAAGGTTGGCGCGCAACGACTCTCCGACCTTGCCCCGCACACCTTCGACGTTGTCGACCAGATTCTCCAGCGAGCCGTACTCGACGATCCACTTGGCGGCGGTCTTCTCCCCCACCCCGGGGATGCCCGGCAGGTTGTCGCTGGGGTCGCCGCGCAGCGCCGCGAAGTCCGGGTACTGCTCCGGTGTGAGCCCGTACTTCTCGACCACCGCCTCGGGGGTGAATCGGGTCAACACGCTGACGCCCTTGATCGGGTAGAGCACGGTGACGTCGTTGTTCACGAGCTGCAGCGAGTCGCGGTCACCAGTGACGACCAGGACCCGGTACCCGGCCTCGTCGGCCTGGGTCGCGAGGGTGGCGATGATGTCGTCGGCCTCGAACCCCGGCTCGGCGAGGACGGTGATACCCAGAGCGTTGAGAACTTCCTTGGTGATGTCGATCTGGCCGCGGAACTCATCCGGGGTGGCGCTACGGGTGGCCTTGTACTCGGGGAACCGCTCGGCGCGGAAGGTCTGCCGTGAGACGTCGAAGGCGGCGGCGATGTGGGTGGGAGCCTCGTCACGGAGCAGGTTGATCAGCATTGCGGTGAACCCGTAGACGGCGTTTGTGGTCAGGCCGTTCTTGGTCCGGAAGTTCTCCGCCGGCAGCGCGTAGAAGGCCCGGAAGGCCAGCGAATTGCCGTCCAGCAACATCAATGTCGGCTTCTCGCTCACGCCCATACTCTAGGCATGGCACCCGACGCCTTCGGAACTGAAACACGTTTCAGTTCGGCTGCCGTGATCGCGTAGGCTCATCTTCGTGCCAGCTGCTCCGGACGCCGCCGCCGAACTACCCGCTGTCGACGGCTGGTGGACCGTTGACGACTCAGGGGTGCCGCATCTGATCGGCGCCAAATGCCCGCAGTGCGCCACCTATGTTTTCCCGCCGCGGGAGAACAACTGTCCCAATCCGGCCTGCGCGGCCGACGAAATGGATGCAGTCGCGTTGTCGCGGCGCGGGACGTTGTGGAGCTACACCGAGAACCGCTACGCCCCGCCGCCCCCCTACCCGGCCACCGATCCGTTCGAGCCGTTCGCGGTCGCCGCGGTGCAGTTGGCCGATGAGGGACTGATCGTGCTGGGCAAAGTCGTCACCGACACCCTGGCCGCCGACCTGAAGGTGGGGATGACCATGGAGCTGACCACGATGCCGTTGTACGTCGATGACGCCGGGTTCCCGCGCACCGTGTACGCATGGCAGATCGCAGAGGCAGATCGCTCATGACTGAACTCGTCCGCGACTCGCTTCGCTCCTGCCCGCCGGACCCGGTCTACATCCTCGGCGCGGGAATGCACCCGTGGGGCAAGTGGGGTCGGGATTTCACCGAGTACGGCGTGGTCGCCGCCCGCGCCGCATTGCGCGACGCCGGACTGGACTGGCGTCAGATCCAGTTCGTCGCCGGCGCGGACACCATCCGCAACGGATACCCGGGCTTCGTCGCCGGTGCCACCTTCGCCCAGAAGCTGGGCTGGACCGGTGTCCCGGTCTCCTCCAGTTATGCGGCCTGCGCCTCGGGGTCGCAGGCGCTGCAGTCGGCGCGGGCCCAGATCCTGGCCGGGCTGTGCGACGTCGCCCTGGTCATCGGCGCCGACACCACCCCGAAGGGGTTTTTCGCCCCGGTCGGAGGGGAACGCCGCAACGACCCGGACTGGCAGCGCTTTCACCTCATCGGGGCCACCAACACGGTGTACTTCGCCCTGCTGGCCCGACGCCGGATGGACCTCTACGGCGCCACGTTGGAGGACTTCGCCGAAGTCAAGGTGAAGAACTCCCGGCACGGCCTGAACAACCCGAACGCGCGCTACCGGAAACAGAACTCGGTGGAGGATGTGTTGGCCAGTCCGGTGGTGTCCGACCCGCTGCGACTCCTGGACATCTGCGCCACCTCCGACGGCGCCGCCGCGGTCATCGTGGCCAGCAAGGCCTTCGCCGAGAAGCACCTGGGTTCGGTGGCCGGGGTGCCCTCGGTGCGGGCGGTGTCCACGGTGACACCCAACTATCCGCAGCACCTGCCGGAACTGCCCGATATCGCGACCGATTCGACCGCCGTCGTTCCCGCCCCGGAGCGGGTGTTCAAGGATCACATTCTCGATGCGGCCTACGCCGAGGCCGGCATCGGACCCGACGACCTGAGTCTCGCCGAAGTCTACGACCTGTCCACCGCGCTGGAACTGGATTGGTACGAGCACCTGAGCCTGTGCCCCAAGGGCGAGGCGGAACAACTGCTGCGCTCCGGTGCCACCACGATCGGCGGCCGCATCCCGGTCAATCCCTCCGGCGGGCTGGCGTGTTTCGGCGAGGCCATCCCGGCCCAGGCCATCGCCCAGGTCTGCGAGTTGACCTGGCAGCTTCGGGGTCAGGCCACCGGCCGCCAGGTGGAGGGTGCCACCGTCGGTATCACCGCCAACCAGGGACTGTTCGGCCACGGATCCTCGGTGATCGTCGCGCGGTAGATGTCCGAGACAGTCGTGGTCACCGTGAAGCCCGGCAGCCGAAAGGGTCCGCTGGTCACGGTAGGCGACGATGGTGCGCTGACCGTTTACGTTCGCGAGCGTGCCGTCGAGGGCAAGGCCACCGAGGCGGTCACCAAGGTACTGGCCAGTTATCTGGGAATACCTAAACGCCGACTGGAACTGGTGTCAGGGGCGACCGCGCGGGTGAAGCGCTTCCGGGTCAGCTAGCCCGCGCGATCGATTGCGGGGCCGCTACGCAACACCCAGATAGGCCGCGCGAACGCTGTCATCGGCCAGCAATTCCCGGGCCGGGCCTTCGCGGGTGACGGTGCCGGTCTCCAGGATGTAGGCCCGGTCGGACCGGCTCAGTGCCTGCTGGGCGTTCTGTTCCACCAGCAGCACGGTGGTCCCCTGGGCGTTGATCTCGGCGATGATGCCGAAGATCTGGGAGATCACCATCGGCGCCAAACCCATTGACGGTTCATCGAGGAGCAGGACCCGGGGCCGGGCCATCAACGCCCGACCGATGGCCAGCATCTGCTGCTCGCCGCCGGATAGTGTTCCACCGACCTGCTTACGCCGTTCAGCCAGCCGGGGGAAGGTCTCGAACACCCAGTTCAACTGCTCGTCGTGCGCGGATTTGGACTCGAATTTTCTGCCGTAGCAACCCATCTCGAGGTTGTCGGCCACGGTCATGCCCGGAAAGACGCCGCGGCCCTCCGGAGCCTGGATGAGACCGTCGATGACCCGCCGATGCGCCTTGACCCGGGTGATGTCGTGCCCGTCGAACCAGATCGAACCGCCCGCCAGCGGGCGCAGTCCGGAGACGGCCCGCATCAGGGTGGTTTTGCCGGCCCCGTTGGCGCCCAGCAGGGTCACCAACTCCCCCTGGTTCACGACCAGCGAAACCCCGTGCAGCGCTTCGATTCTCCCGTATCGGACAACCACGTCGCGGACCTCGAGCAGGGGTGCGGCGGTGATTTCAGAGTTGGTCATCGGGAACCCCCAGGTAGGCGGCGATCACCGCGGGATCCTCGCGGATCTCGGCGGGCAGACCGTCGGCGATCTTACGGCCGAACTCCAGCACCACGATCCGGTCGGTGACGCCCATGACCAGGCGCATATCGTGCTCGATCAACAGCACCGTGTAGCCGTCGTCGCGGATGGCGCGGATCAGGTCGATCAGTGCCGCCTTCTCACTGGGGTTGAATCCGGCGGCAGGTTCGTCGAGGCAGAGCAGTTTCGGCTCGGTGGCCAGCGCCCGGGCGATCTCCAGGCGCCGCTGATCCCCGTACGGCAGGTTCTTGGCCTTCTCCCCGCCGCGGTGGGCGATGCCAACGAAATCGAGCAGGGCGGCGGCCTTCTCGATGGCGTTGTGCTCCTCGCGGCGGTGTCGGGCCGAACGCACCAGTGCCCCCGGCACCGAGGTCCGGTGCCGGGCGTCGGTGCCGACGACGACGTTCTCCAGTGCGGTCATCTCGCCCCACAGCCGGATGTTCTGGAAGGTGCGCGCGATGCCCAGGCGGGTGATCTGGTGGCGTTTGAGCCGGCCCAGGGGTTCGCCGTCGAACATCACCGAGCCCGAGGTGGGCCGGTAGACCCCGGTGATGACGTTGAAGCAGGTCGTCTTGCCGGCGCCGTTGGGACCGATGAGTCCGAGGATCTCGCCCCGCCTGATCGCGAAGTTCACCGAGTCCAGCGCCGTCAGGCCGCCGAACTTCAGGGTCAGATCCGTTGTCTGCAGCAGTGTCTCGCCCTGGGCCGCGTGCATCTCGCGATGCAGTACCGCCATCTGTTCGTCGATCACCGGTTCGCTCATCGGTCCGCCTTGTTCTCGTCGGCGCTGGCCAGCAGCCTGCGCGCCGAACTCCCGTAAGCCAGCAACTGCTGCCGGACCGGGAACAGGCCCTGCGGCCGGAAGATCATCAGCACCACCAGGGCCAGGCCGAAGAACAGGTATTTGAGGTCGCCGAGGTTGATCCCCATCACCTCCACACCGAGCAACCGGTTGGGCAGGTAGACGATGATGAAAGCCCCGAAGATCACGCCCAACTTGTTGCCCTGCCCGCCGAGCACCACTGCGCACAGGAACAGCATCGAGTTGATGATGTTGAACGTCGGCGGCGCGACGTACTGCACCTGCCCGGCGTACAGCGCGCCGGACAACCCGCCGATGGCCGCACCGATCACGAACGCCCACAGTTTGAACCGGAAGGTGTTGACGCCCATGTTCTCTGCGGCGTCCTCGTCCTCCCGGATGGCCACCCAGGCCCGGCCTACCCGGCTGCGCTCCAGGTTTCCGACCAGCAGCAGCAGTGCCACGATCAGGATCAGGCCGAGCCAGAACCACCACGTTCCGTAGTTCGCGTCACCGGAGGAGTTTCCGCTGGAGAACACCCCGTGGGGCAGCTTCTCGCTCGCCCCGATATGCGGGTATGCCACCTCGTTGAGACCGCGCGGTCCGTTGGTCACGCCGGCCAGGTTGTCGGCGAGCAGCCGGATGATCTCGCCGAATCCCAGGGTCACGATGGCCAGATAGTCCCCGCGCAGCCGCAGGGTCGGGAAGCCGAGGATCAACCCGGTCAGTGCGGTGACAGCCATGGCAATCGGTACGCAGGCCAGCCAGGCCCAGTTCTCGTGCACCCAGCCGTCCGGTCCCACCCTGTTCCACGGGCTGTCCGGGCTGGTGAGCAGCGCAACGGTGTAGGCGCCGACCGCGTAGAAGCCGACATAACCGAGGTCGAGCAGACCGGCCTGGCCCACAACCACATTCAGTCCGATGGCGATGATCGCCAGGATGGCGAATTGGGCCATGGTGCCGCCGAAGCTGATACCCGGGGTGTCAACGAACGACGGCGTGTACAGCGGCAGCAGCGCCAGTGCGCCGAAGCCGATGACACCGAACCCCCATTTCTGCACCCGGGTCAGGCCTGACCACCACTGCCGCAGCGCGTCTCCCGGAGCCAGTAGTGCGCTCATACCCGGGTCTTCCCCAGGCTCTCACCGAGGATCCCGGTGGGCTTGATCAACAGGACCAGCACCAGCAGGACGAAGGCGACGACATCGCGCCACTGGGTGCCGAACAGCGCCTGGCCGTAGTTCTCCATCACGCCCAGTAGCAGTCCACCGATCAGGGCTCCGCGCAGATTGCCGATCCCGCCGAGCACGGCGGCCGAGAACGCCTTGATACCCAGCAGGAATCCGCCGGAGTAGATGATGCCCTGTGGAACACGCAGCGTGTAGAGCAGCGCCGCTGCCCCGGCAAGCATGCCGCCGATCAGGAAGGTCGTCACGATGATGCGTTCCCGCGAGACTCCCATCAGGGTGGCCGTAGTTGGGTCCTGGGCCACCGCGCGGATCCCGCGGCCGAACTTGGTGCGGTGGACGAACAGGTAGGTCAACCGTGCCAGCACCAGTGCGGAGACGATAATCACCAGGGTGACGTTGGTGACCGAGGCGCCGAACACCTCGAACTGGGTCTTGGGCTGCACCAGGATGATCGGCTGCTGGGCGTTGCTGCCGCCGTAACCTTTGATGATTGTCGGCAGCACGAAGTGGACGAACTCCTGCAGTACGAAGGACATACCGATGGCGGTGATGAGGAAGGTCAGCGGGCGGGCGTTGCGCCGGCGCAATGGCCGGTAGGCGACGAACTCCAAACCGACTGCGGCCGAACCGGATACCGCCATGGCGAACAGCATCGCGATGCCCAGATACAGCACCGTCAACATGACACCGCGGTTGTAGGCGTTGCCGCTCGGTGCGAAGCCGAGGATCACATCGAGACAGAAGTACGCCCCGAACATACCGAGCATGAAGATCTCGGAGTGCGCGAAGTTGATCAGCCGCAGGACGCCGAACACCAGGGTGTAGCCGACGGCGACCAGGGCATAGATCGCACCCCAGGCCAGTCCGTCGATAGTCAGTTGCCAGAAGCCGTTCCGCAGGTTCTCGACGTTGAAACCGATGTCACCGGCCAGGCATGCGTATTGGCCGACGCACTCGTGAATCATCGGTGGCTACTGAACCTTGTAGATCCAGATCAGGTTTGACGTGAGCTCACCGTTCTCGGTCCACTGGTACTTGCGGGCCACTCCCTGGCCCTGATAGGTGCGGACGAAGTCCAGCAGGGCCGGACGGGTGTCGGCGCCGGAGTCGATGCCGGTGAGCAGGATCGTGGCCAGGTCATAGGATTCGAGGCTGTAGGTACCGGGGGCCTGCCCGAACTTCTCGGTGTACGCCTCGGCGAAGGCGCCCGTCGGCGGGCCGCAGGGGCAGGACAGCACCGCTCCCTTGGATGCTTCTCCGGCGGCCTTGACGAACTGCGGATCCTTGAGTCCGTCCGGGCCGGCGAACAGGCCGGTGTAACCGGCATCGCGCAGTTGCTGCAGAAGCAGGGCACCTTCGGTGTAGTAGCTGGCGAAGACGACCACGTCCGGAGACTGGTTCATGATCTGGCCCACTGCGGCGGAGAAGTCCTTGTCGCCCTTCTTGATCGAGATGGTGCAGGCGGAGTCTGAGATCGGGCCCAGCGTGTCGCGCACAGCCCCGGCCTGGCCCACACCCGCGTCGGTGCTGTCGTCGACGACGCACGCCTTGTCGACGTCCAATGTGTTCTTCAGATAATTGGCCAGCGACGGACCCTGGACACCGTCGTTGGACAGGCCGCGGAAAAAGGTCTTCCAGCCCTGCTCAGACAGCGCGACGTTGGTGGCCGACGGGGTGACGGCCACCAGGCCGGCCTGGTCGAACACCGCACCCGTCGCCTTGGTCTCCCCCGACCAGGTCGGGCCGACGAGTCCGATGATGGACGGGTCGTCGACAATCTGCGGCGCGACCGACGTCGCCTTCTGCGGGTCGCCCTCGGTGTCGAAGGTCTTCAGCTGGACCTGGCAGCCCGGGTTGGCGGCATTGTGCTGGTCAACGGCCAGCTGCGCGCCGTCTCTGACATTGGCACCGAACGGGGCGTCCGCACCGGTCAGCGGACCGGCCATCGCCAGCGACAGCGGCGGGCAGGTCGCCGTGCCGTCCCCGGCGGGATCAACCGGGGCGGCCGCGCCGGCCGCCGCTTCGACCGCCTCGCCGTTCGGGTTGATCTGGACCTGTTCGACGATCGTCAGATCGCCCTGCGCCGCGTTGTCAGCGGACTTGGGCTGCTCGGCGCACCCGGTCATCCCCAACAGAGCCAGCCCCGCGGCGCTCACGGCCATCACGCTTCGTGTCCGCATTCCGCGCACGTTCTACCTCCGGATAAGCAAGTTGGGCTTCAGGCACAAGTCCCGTAGACCATAGCCGCACGTGGACCGCGATGGCGCATTCCGCCGCGTTGGACCTACTGGACTTTGTACATCCAGATCAGCGTTGTGGTGAGTTCGCCGGTGTCGGTCCACTGGTACTTGCGGGCCACACCCTGTCCCTCGTATTTCTTGGCGTAGTCGAGGAGGGCCTCACGGGTGGTAGCACCCGAGTCAATGCCCTTGGCAAGGATGGTGCCCAGGTCGTAGCCCTCAGTGCTGTAGGTGCCGGGAGCCTGGCCGAACTTCTTGGTGTACTCGTCGGAGAAAGCCGCGCTGGCCGGGCCGCACGGGCAGGACAGCACCGCATCCTTGGACGACTGACCGGCCTGCTTGACGAATTCCGGGTCCTTGGTGCCGTCGGCGCTGACGAACCTGCCGGTGAAGCCGGCGTCGCGCAATTGCTGCACGAATGGGGCGGCCTCGGCGTAGTAACCGCTGTAGAACACCGAGTCCGGCGACTGACCCTTCACCTGGGTCACCGTGGCCGAAAAGTCCTTGTCGCCCTTCTTGACCGAGATGGCGCAGGCGGGATCGGCTACCGGGCCCAAGGTGTCACGGACCGCCTGGGCCAGCCCGAGGCCGTAGTCGGTGCTGTCATCGACGACGCAGACCTTCGTGTCGCCCAAGGTTGTCTTCATGTAGTTGGCGACTGCCGGGCCCTGGACACCGTCATTGGCCAATCCGCGCAGGAAGGTGTTCCAGCCTTGCTCGGAGAGCGTCACGTTGGTTGCCGACGCGGTGGCCGCGAGCAGACCGGCCTGGTCGAAGACCCCGCCGGTGGCCTTGGTCTCCCCCGAGAACGCAGGTCCGATCAGACCGATGATGGTCTCGTCGTCGACGATCTGCGGGGCGATGGCCGTCGCTTTCTGCGGGTCTCCCTCGGTATCGAAGGTCCGCAGCTCGATCTGGCAACCCGGGTTGGCAGCGTTGTGTTTGTCCAGGGCCAGTTGCACACCGTTCTTGATGTTGATACCGAGTGCGGCATCAGGACCGTTGAGCGCACCGGCCATGGCGATCTTCACGGGCACACAGGTGGCGGTGCCGTCACCGGCCGGGTCGGCCGCTGTGATTCCGGCCTCCGGCTTGACCTCGGCGCCGGCCTGGTCGATCTGGACCTGCTCGACGATCTTCAGATCGACCGGAGCGGCCGTCTCACCTGATGCCGAGGTTCCGTCACCCGCCGACCCGCCGTCCGGGGACGGCTGGCTGCAGCCGGCGATGCCGAGCATCACCAGCGCCGCCGAACTGATTGCGATTGCGTTCCGTGTCGCCCGACCGCGCACGTTTCACCTCCGGGTCAAATGGTCGTTTCCGGCATCAACCACCCGTTCCACCGCAGGGCCAAGGCGTCGACGCTTCGGTAGAACATAGCCAACCGGGGCCCAAACCGCGCGTGCTGGCCGTCCGGGACGGGGTTCCTACTGCGGCGCGGCCGGATCCGCGGGACCGTCCAACGTCTCCAGAACCACTTCGGCAACGCGTTTCATGGTGGTACGCCGGTCCATCGCCGCGCGCTGCATCCACTTGAAAGCCTCGGGCTCGGTCATCCCATGACGAGCCTGCAGCAGGCCCTTGGCCCGCTCGGTCAGCTTGCGGGTCTGCAACCGATCGCCGAGGTCGGCGACCTCGCGCTCCAAGGCCGCCATCTCCTGGAACCGGCTGACGGCGACCTCGATCGCCGGAACCAGGTCGGTGATCGAGAACGGCTTTACCAGGTAGGCCATCGCGCCGGCATCGCGGGCCTTCTCCACCAGATCCCGCTGGCTGAACGCGGTCAGCACCACGATCGGGGCGATCCGCTTTGCGGCGATCTCGGCCGCGGCGTCGATACCGTCGCGCCGGGGCATCTTGACGTCCATGATCACCAGATCCGGACGCAGGCGCTCGGCCAAGTCCACGGCCTGCTGGCCGTCGCCGGCCTCCCCGACAACGGTGTAGCCCTCCTCACGCAGCATCTCAGCCAGGTCAAGACGGATCAGCGCCTCGTCCTCGGCGATGAGCACCCGCCGCGAGGGGTTGTCACCGGCGCCGGTCGTAATGTCGGTCATGAGGCTCAATTGTGGCCCGGCGGGACCCGCACGGGAATTCGGGGTTGGGCGGCTACGGGCCCAGGCCCATCCACTATCGTGAGACACCGCGATCCCAGCGGGCCCTCGTATCCCAACTGGCAGAGGAAACGGATTCAAAACCCGTGCAGTGTGAGTTCGAATCTCACCGAGGGCACCAGAAAAGAACGGCTCGCCACGGTCCAGTCGAGACGCGGCCACCGCACATCCCCCCGTGCTAGGTATGCGGTGACCGCTCGCTCCTGATCATGAGATCCAATTGACGGTCGCGCAACCAAACCAGAAACAAACCTGTGGTCGTAATTTTTGCCGTCTCGGCCCCTCGGGATGTAACGCGTTCGCCCGCAGAAACGTTCAACTAGGTGGATGGTTGAGCATCAGACTTGACCGCGACACCCACGGGAGAACGTCATGAGTTCAGTTCACCTGATCCGGCGGTTCGCCGTCCTCACCGGCGGCTCCGCGCTCGCCTGCATGGCGGTACTCGCTGCGGCATCGAACAGCCAGCTGGCGGCAGAATCCGGGCGCATCGACGCCCCCCTGAACCCCACCACGTCCGTCGCCCCGTCCTACGGGCCGGCGAACCCCGTCGACTGCACCGATCCCAACAACGCGGTCAACTGCCCCGGCTCCGTGGATTCCCCGATGGTCGACGGCACCGCGGAGCCGGGCTCACCCTGGCGGGACTGATTGACCTCGGCGTGACCTCGATCCGGCATCGACTGCCTGACGAGGGCTACGCTGCTTAACGTGTGGTCCGAGCGGAAACGCGTTGGGCGGTTGCTGCCGGAAGGGCCGTTCCGGCGATCCGACTGTGAGCGCCTGCAGCGCAGGCCCCCGGCCCGCAATCAGCACTGGGCCGATTCCGTCACCCGCCCACAGCGCGTGCTCAATATCGCCGCATGGATCGCAGCCTTCGTCACCGGGGCACTGGGCGTTCTCCAGACGATCACCGGTCAGGGCGTGCTGTACATCGGCCTGATCAACCTGGCCACCGCGGCGATATTCCTGGCGATTCCGCTACTGCACCGGTTCGGCGACATCATCGCGGCGCTGGTGTTCGTCATCATTGCCTTCTCATCGCTGACCTTCGTCGGCTCGCAGATCGGCACCGACTCCGGTGTGCAGTTCTACTACCTGGTCTCGGCGTCCCTGGCGGTGCTGGTCCTCGGCATGAACCATCTGGCGCTGGCGGGCACGGTGGTCGCTGTCGGGGCCGCACTGGTGGTCGGCATGCAGTTCATGGTTCCCCAGGACACCGGGATCCAGCCCCGCTGGGCGCTCGAAGCCGGTTTCGTCTTCGCCACGGCCGGGGCGTGCTTCATGATCTTCGCGACCGTCTGGTACGCCCTGCGCGAGACCTCCCGCGCCGAAGCAGCGATGGAAGTCGAATACGACCGCTCCGAGGCGCTGCTGGCCAACATCCTGCCGGCCAGTGTGGCGGCGAAGCTCAAAGACCCCGCGCACGGAGTGATCGCCGACCGCTACGACGACGCCTCGATTCTGTTCGCCGATATCGCCGGATTCACCGAGCAGGCCAGCGAGATTCCACCAACCGAACTGGTCCGGTTCCTCGACCGGCTCTACACCACCTTCGATCGACTGGTGGACCGGCACGGCTTGGAGAAGATCAAGACGACCGGCGACGCCTACATGGTGGTCAGTGGTGTACCGACGCCGCGCGACGACCATCTGGAGGCCCTGGCCGCACTGGCCCTGGATATGTCGCGCGCCGTCGCCGACCTGCGTGATCCGCGCGGCAACCCGGTGCCGCTGCGGATGGGCATCGCCGACGGCCCGGTGGTGGCCGGCGTGGTGGGTGCCCGAAAATTCTTCTATGACGTCTGGGGTGATGCCGTCAACGTCGCCTCGCGGATGGAGTCCACCGGCGTCGTGGGACGAATTCAGGTGCCGCACAATGTTTTTGAGCGCTTACAGCGCTCCTTCATCCTCGAGGAGCGCGGCGAGGTCGACGTCAAGGGCAAGGGAGTGATGCGTACCTGGTATCTCCTCGGGCGCAAGCCGGTAGCGCAGCCGTCCGATCACGCCCCGGCAGCGCTGCCCGACCAACCCGGTGCCCGAACCCCCGCCACCTAGGACGGCCCTACATCACCTTCGACAGAAAAGCCTTGGTGCGATCGTGCTGGGGATTGGCCAGTACGTCGCGGGGCGGCCCGCTCTCGACGATGACCCCACCGTCCATGAACACCAGCTCGTCGGCGACCTCGCGCGCGAACCCCATCTCGTGGGTGACCACGATCATCGTCATACCCTCGGCGGCAAGCTTTTTCATCACGCTCAGCACCTCACCGACGAGTTCGGGATCCAGCGCGGAGGTCGGCTCATCGAAGAGCATCAGCTTGGGGTCCATGGCCAGCGCCCGGGCGATCGCGACCCGCTGCTGCTGTCCCCCGGACAGCTGAGCGGGGTAGGCGTCCGCCTTGTCGGACAGCCCGACCTGGTTGAGCAGGTCCCGTGCCCGTTCGGTGGCAACCGACTTCTTGACCTTTTTGACCTGAACCGGCGCCTCGATGATGTTCTCCAGCGTCGTCCGGTGGGAAAACAGGTTGAAGTGCTGGAACACCATGCCGATGTCGCGGCGCTGTTTGGCCGCATCGCGGGCCGGCATCTCATAGAGCTTGCCGCGGCTCTCCCGGTAGCCGACCAGATCACCGTCGACGTAGAGCCGACCGGCCGAGACGGTCTCGAGATGGTTGATACACCGCAGGAATGTCGACTTGCCCGACCCCGACGGCCCGACCAGGACCAGCACCTGGCCCCGGTCGACCGACAGCGTCACGCCCTTGAGAACCGACAGCGCACCGAAGTCCTTACAGACTTGCTGCGCCAGCACCATGGGCCGATCCGGGGCGGTCATAGGTGCCCCTCCTTGGCGCCGGTCTGCGCCTTGGCCAGGGCGTCAAGCTGTTTGGTGGTCAGCTTGCGGGAGATGCCCCGGGAGAAGTGCCGTTCCAAGTAGTACTGACCGACCATCAG